>Ga0257125_1003336_pt1 | contig 11578 bp, 8 predicted proteins | sample SI106_200metaG_FD_190183 | JGI IMG/M metagenome (GOLD analysis project Ga0257125, IMG submission 190183) | Marine microbial communities from Saanich Inlet, British Columbia, Canada - SI106_200 | ecosystem: Environmental > Aquatic > Marine > Inlet | place: Canada: British Columbia | collected...
AAGAAACCGTCATCATACGAAGGCCTTCCATCTACGCATCGAGCGCGACGCTGCTCGATGTTTCGGAGGGCGTTTTGGATGGCAGCATGTTCGGTTCGGCACCGAGTGTCGCCGTACGTAGTGAAGTAATAATGTCCTCCGTTTTTTGTTCGGTATTCGGCCAGATAGTCCGTGCCGACGTTCGGTTCAGCCGCTTGCAGACCGTAGCCGGTCGGCGGTCGGCGCTTGTAGCGCACGCCCATGCGCCAGCCCTTGGGCGGTTCGCGGTAGAAATCATTCCCCAAATCCAAGCCCGGCTGGAACGATTCGCCGACGATTTCGTATACGACCACGTTCCGGCGGGGCAGGTGATCGGCGCAAAACACGGAGATATTCTCGCGTGGCATGCAGAAATCCGCGATGTGCAGAGGTATCGACGTGGAGCAACGCTCACACGTCGGCCAGTAGCAGTCGCACATGGGCACTCTCTTTTTACAGAATTGGAAATTCTTCAAACTTCCCCGGGACTGTATTACAATGTCAAGAGACAATTCTATTGAGCACTGTCTCATTTGCTCGATCTCGATGCCGGCGAATCCGCCGCGGAGATGGAGGCGGCATTCGTCGCGGGGAAGGTGGATCTGTCGATTGTGGGTAATTGGGAGGATGCCCAGATCGCGCTGGGACTGCTGGCGCAGCGGCTGACCCCGCCCGACTACGGCGTGGAGGACGAGTTTTTCACTCCGGGGCAGCCGATCTCATCGGCAACGAGAAAGAAGCGAAAGGAGAAAGCGAAGCGGAAGAAGAAGATGGCGAGGAAGTCGCGGAAGAGGAACAGGAGGAAGCGATGAGGAAAGTCGATCCAGGTGTTTCGGTGTTATGGATTTTGTAACGCACACAGTAACGCACACAGTAGCACATTCAGATAGAAATTCGATCCTCTTCTCTTTGAGAAATATTTGAGTGCCTGCTTGTTTAGCAGGCACTCTTAATCAATTCAACGAGCTGAGAAAAAGAGGAAACGACTCGGGAAAAATTGGATTGTACCGCGAGTATATTGTTAAAAAACAAATAAATAAAAATATAAAAGGCCTCTGACGAATATTCGCCAGAGGCCTAAAAAATGGTGGGCGATACTAGACTCGAACTAGTGACCTCCTGCATGTCAAGCAGGAAATCATTCAATATTTACAATATGTTATGCTCATGTAACGCACAATGTAACGCATTGATTTGCGTAGCTATTTGGTCCAATCGGTACCTTTGCGTCAGGTTTGTTGGCCAAGACTCGTCTGAGTTTCGAGTTGAAAGCATTTTTTCCAAGTCACAAAAGGGGCGATTTCTTCAGTCTTCTAAAGAGGAAGAAGCAGAACTGCATACCTGATTTAGTAGGCAATTATTTTTTTTGCATTCTGCACTGTCGGCAGAGAGTATTTTCTGGTCTCAAGAAAAAACTTGACTTTCCCGATTGAGTGAATTATCTTGCCGGGAAATCGGTTCCAACCGGTCCAGACCAATTTACCAACATTCAACTTCGCTGGTGCGATGTTAGTGCGTTCCACTGACCACCTAAGGCAACTCGCAATAAATGATCTACCATTCAGTATGGTTGTGGAAGAATTCGGACCGAGTATTTGGGCAGGATTTCATCGCGTTGCAGGCGCTGCTCAAATTTCTGAAAGGCCTTCTTGGCCAGACGCACCCCTTTTTCGTAGGTCTCGTCCAGCAACTCGACGACGGGATGCATGCCTTTCCAGGTCATCGTGCCAGCCCATGCCAGCACGGTGTCCACCGAGTTGAGTAGGGTGCCATTCCAGTGCTGTTCCAAGATCCCCCAGCAACGTTCGATGGGATTGTATTTACTATGATAGGGCGGGTAGTAGACCAAGACAATTTCCAGTTGATAGCGGTCGGCCAAGGTCACCATCCGCTTGATGAATTGGGTGCGACAGCTGGCATTTTCCGGACCGTTATCCAGGTCGATGACCAACTGCCGAATATCAGCCAATCGCTTCTGATGGGTCTGCCACCAGTGCTCAATGGCATCGGCGATAAAGTCGCTGGTCTCCCGCGAGGTACCTACCATGAGCGTCAACAGGCCACTGACTACCTCCAGCAGACCGAAGGGAATTAGTTTTTTTTCGTGCGCAGGTCATGATCCCACGCTTGCGGAGCCAGTTGCCCCCGGGCTTGACCCCCGCGCGAGAAATCCCCCAGATCCACCTTGGCCTTGGTATCGATGGAAATGCGCAACGAATCTTCCCGCGCATCGGCGGCTTGGTTTTCACGCCGTACCTTTTCAAAGATGGCGTCGGTTGCTTCGACCCGCTTGACCGGCTTGGCTTTTTGCACGCGGCGCAGTCGATACCCCAGTCGGTTGAGCAAATTGCTGATCGTCTTCTCACAGGGCAGATCTTCATCGTCCCACCCTTTCTGCTCGATCAGCGCCGTCCGCATACCCTTGGCCGTGATGCGGGTATATAGAAAGGGCGATTGAAACTTGGGATCCACCTGGCTTTCGGGGTCGGCCAAGGTGCGAATGTCTTGCTCTAACTGGGGTTGTTTTTCTTCGCTTTTGCGATTGCCCCGGGCCGAAAAACGCTCCACGCATCGGATGCCGGTACGCAACTCATGCAAGCCCAGTTCCACGGTCTTTCGATACCAGCCGAAGACGGTTTCGGCCCGACGGGCATTCCCCTCAAGGTAATCCAACGTTACCTGGGCTTGAAAGGCACGGCGTTTCGCCCCCGTCAGTTTGCTGGCCGCATCCTTGAGGGTGGCCACTTGTTGATCTGGAAGTCGATTCATCAGCTCCTACCTGTGTTCGCCTATATGGAGAGGAAGAGAAACACAGGGAAAGCTACATAAACCACCGTAACTGCGGTAGATTATTTTTTGCACGTTACCTAATATGAGTTGAATGACCTTAAGGCCAATTCTTGGCGCATTTCACAAACAAGTCAAAGCGGTTACTGAGATGGGCTTGGAGTCATATCTCATGAAGGCAATGCCCGACCGATCAGCATGCCGGTTGTGGAAGAGCAAGTGGCTCGTGCTGTGGGGCCTTTGGGGCCTGTCGATGATTGCGTGTTCAGGGGATCCCCGGGCACTCGTCAAGGTCGACGAAGTGGTCATCGACGAGACAGATCTGGGTTTTTTCGAGACCAAGCTGCCGGACTACCTCAACTCTCCATATAAAGGCGAAGAAAGAGTTCGCGATCTGTTGCAGAGCATGGTAGATCGGGAACTGATGGTAATGGAAAGTATAAAGAGGGGCTATCCCGAACTGCCAGAGGTGTTCCGCCGGTTCAGTGAAATTCAGTCCCGGTGGTTGATCGGTCAACTGATGGCGACAGAAGCGGGGGATAGGCTGCAGGTTTCTGAAGAGGAAGCGAGAGCCTTTTTCGCGGAGTACGATCTGGGTAGATTTGTCCTTCCAGCTCAGATCATCGTGGAAAGCGAGGACCAGGCCCTGGCGGTGATCCAGAAACTGGAGGCGGGGGAGAAGTTTGCGGAGATCGCCCGAGATGAATCGATCGCCGAAAATGCGGCCATGGGAGGCGACCTGAGAAAGTTTCTGGGATACGGAGATCTCCCGCAGGATATGAGAGACGCTCTATGGAAGCTCGAGGTGGGCGAGTTCACCCGACAACCGGTCCGTTTGCGCGGGGGATACGGAGTGTACAGGATTCTCGACGTCAGTCGCAAGCCGTTTGCAGAAATGGCGCCGCGGATAGTGAAGTTCCTGGGAAAAAAGAAGGTGGCCCAGGAGCGGCAGCGGCTCATCGACAGGTGGTCGCAGCGTCTTGAAGTACGATATCATCGGGCCGGAATCGACGCTCTCCTAACGCTGGCCGGGGAATCCGGTGAACTTGCAGAAGATGTGGAGGGGCAGGCGCTGGTGACGTACGACGGAGGTATAGTCCCCGTGGGGGAAGGGGTCAGGACGCTGATGCGGAAGGGTAGACTGCTGCCGGGATTGGCCGATAGCAGCCAGGTGGTGATGGCATTGCAGAGAGGGGTGGTTGGAGACAGCATCCTGGTGCAAGCGGCACGCCGAACAGGGCTGAGCGAATCCGAAGAGTTTGTGAAGTTCAGGGAGAAAAGACGGAGAGAACTGCTGGCCAAGGAACTGTGGCGACATGAGGCTCGGTACAAGGTAGAGGTAGGGGATGACGAAGTTCGACAGGTTTATGAAGACAGCACTCACAAATTCGTGGAACCCGGCGGTGTCGATGTCGTAGAAATTTTGGTGGAGGAGCGGGAAGAGGCGGGAAATTTACGGGAGAGGATCTCGGCGGGAGAGGATATGGGGTGGCTGGCGGTCCAGTTTACGATCCGTGAAGATGCCAGACAAGCTCGAGGCAGGTTACACGTGCACGCCATAGATCGAGATCTGGCGCCGCTTTACGACCGTGCCCAGAGCGCTGTTCCGGAAGAACTCGTAGGGCCACTGGAAATCGGCGGGAATTACTCCATTTTCAAATTGGTCGGAAAGGAAGGAGCCCGGACGAAGTCCTTCGAACAGGTGGAGCCGGCGATCCGCCTGGGGATCAGGAAGAAGAGAGAGACGGAGTTGTTCGAGGCTTTCATGGAAGATCTGCATAGTCACTATAGCGAGCAGGTGGTGTGGTTCGACGACAACATAAAAGCAGTAGCCGAATCCAGAAATTCTCTGTAACTGAAGGCGGCGGCTTTTTAAAGGTGAAAGACGAAGAGGAATGGACCTGGAAGAGGCACTGAAAAGCGTCAAAACGGTTGGACCCGTACCCGGGCATGTTCAAATCACCCGGATAATCGGCGAGAAGATAGAAAACGGGGAACTTCAGTGTGGGACCCGGCTGCCGGGGGAGCGCGCTCTCGCGCAGATGTGCGGGGTGAGCCGAACAACGGTGCGGCAGGCTCTGGATGCTCTGGTCGACAGAGGACTTATCGAGAAATTTACCGGCCGGGGGATCTTCGTTTCCACGCCGCCGGAGCCGAAGGTCGTGGCATGCGTTCTGCCCGGATATGATCCACGTTATCACTGGGGCTCGGTGCTCTCACAGGCTATTGTGAGTGAAGCGCGCGTCAATGGATGGGAGCCGGCGACCTACCTGCTGGCATCGGACGAGGATTGGGCCCGTCTGGCAAAGCACCTGCGAGAGGGAAGGATCCACGGAGTGCTGAGCATGGGCATGTCTCGGGGCATCGGAGGTACGGTGCCGACAGTCGACGCGAATCTGCTCGATACGGATGATGAATATCGGGTCTACATCGACTACTATAGCATGATCCATCAGGCAGCGAAGTTTCTCGTTGAGCGGGGAAGGGAAAAGATCGGGATGGCAGGCTATGATGGCAGGATGCGGGCCACCCGGGACGGAATGCGGGCTTTTCGAGACGTGCTGGATGAATTCGATCTGCCGTTGAGGGAGGAGTGGATTGTGCAAGAGGGTGGATTGGAGGAGCAAGGAGAGGCGGCAGTCCGCCAGATCTGGAGTCTGGAAGAGCGTCCGGACGCGCTCATTTTTATGGACGACTGGCAGGGGTTGGGGGGAACGCGAACGCTGGTCGAGTTGGGGGTACAGGTGCCGGAAGAGGTGATGGTGGTGACCCATATGAACAGGGGGTACAATCCGCCCTATCCTGTACCGGTAGTAGGTATTCAGGTTGATCCAAACCGAATCGCCCAAGAGATGGTGGTCCTTCTTGGGGTACTTGAGAGCGGGGAGCGTCCTTTGCGGAAGATGATTCTGGTGGAACCGAGTCTCAAAGTGCCCGAAGGATGGTCTATCTGACCTTCATTTACGCTTTAAGATATCGCTAAATATTGATTTATAAGTTTCTGCTGGTGCTCGGAAATAGCAGAACAGCTTGCAGTCGTCTTTTTCACTGGGGAGGGGAGGAGAAATTCCTTGGCTTTTCTATGGGGTCGGTGAAATGAATAAAAAAATTGGTCTAAACCGGTAGAATCCCATATGAAAAAATGGGTCTGAACCGAACAGGTTCATGGTGTTCCTTTGCGTATGATACGGCTCATTTGCCGCCCTATTACAGTCCGAAAATGAAGAAAGGAGGAGATAGGTGACGTCGTTATTTTCGGTTTTTTAAAAAATAGTTGACTAACCACCCATTCTCTTAATCTCATGGACAGGCAGAGTTCTGCCATGAAACAAGGAGAGAGAGATGAAAAAGACAATTCTGGTCGCGTTGGGTATCTGCCTGATTTTCGTTTTCACACAGACGGCGGATGCCCATGTTGGAAGGGACATCCAGATATTCGAACTGGCGACTGAAGATCTTCCCGATCTCAAAGACGGTTCGATACAGGATTGGGAGGATGTGCTGGGCGACAATTTCCTCACGATGGACGATTTCGAGACGCTGGACGACGGAGGCCATGGCGGAGCGCCCAAAGACCCCGCAGACATGGACTACAAGGTCTACCTGGCCTGGAACAGCCGCGATCAGCGCATTTATGTAGGTGTCGATCGCACCGACAACATCTACCTCAACAACGTGAGCCCCGACGAAGCTCTGGATGGCTGGCAGTGGGATAGTATCGAGGTTTATCTGGATGGGGATCACAGCGGCGGACAGTTCAACCTGTTCAGTGGTGACGATGCTCAGATTCTGCAGGCACGGCAGGCGCAGCAGTGGCTCGTCGTTCCCGAATCAACCGGCGACCATCCTGCCGGCTGCTTCTGTCAGGATAAGAAGTGGGCGGAGGATTCGCCCTGGACCGATGCCGGAGGCATGTCGGAAGGCAGCGATCCTGTGCACACGGTTTCTGAGATGGCACTCACCGCGTGGGATGACCTGGATTCGGAGGGGCCGGGGACCAGTACTCGCTCTACCCTCGAAGCCGGCAAAACCATCGGCTTCTCGCTCACGATCAACGATTTCGACGAGGCACCGGCTCAGTACCATGCGACCCACACCTTTACCTACGTAGGAGACGGTTACTATCAGGGAGGCAGTCTTGCCGACGCAGAACTGGTTCCGTGCACCGGTGGAGATTGCGGTAGTGCCCCGACAGCCGTCGAGAGCAATACCTGGGGGCGTATCAAGGCGAGTTTTAAGGACTAAGTGCCGCCACACTTACTTCATCAGAGCCAGATGTGGACTCGAGTTGGCAAAAAAGAGGGGCATCGCCCCTCTTTTTTGCTGGTAGATGCTGAGTGAGAGCGCATACTATATACTACTCCCCGAGAGATCTTTCGGCTGAAACCCAGGACTGCGCTGATGAACTTCAGGTTCTTTTTCCCGCTGATCGTATGGTCACTGGTCGATGGATGGGCGGCCTTCGCGGGAATCGAAGAGTGGTCGTTACCGGGGCACATATCCTGGCAGGCCGCGCAGCAGCCTCCATTCTTTCTGCAGCGCACTTTTCAGACAATCGATTTCCGCCTGGTGGGTGGAGGTATTGCCCCGCTGGATGTCACGGAAACAGTGGCGGTGCCCACTCTCTCTGATACGGGAGATCCGAATTCCGACGAAGAAGAGGCCATAAAGACTTTCGGCAAGCACGTTTCCAGGGATAGCGTTTTCGCGATGAATGCAGTGGTTGTGGGAGAGGAAACCCTGGTACACGCGGGTGACCTGCTGCTGGAGCCATTTTCCAATTTTCCGGCGGATCCTCAAGAGGTGCGAAGGCTGCGGCAAGCGGGGATCGACAGTATTCGGGCACTGGTCAACCTGATGCATGCTGTCCTGGGGGTACGCGATCCCAGGTCGCGCCAACTGCTTCTGACTTCGCCGACCATCTTCCGCCACCTGGGGCGGGAACAGGTCCAGGTCCAACTGACCAACTTGATCGACAACGATCCAGAGACGGCCTTCACTAGGATCGATCAGCCTGGCAGGGATGTGATACAGAAGGGGGTAGTCATCTTCATGGATCTGGCAGCGCGCTTCCCGATCGGGCTGGTGCGCTTCTATCCCCGGCCCTTTGGCGGAATCCGCATCAGTGGTTACAGAGTGGATGTCAACGATGGGACCGCCGTGATCGGAGGTGGAGGTAGGCTGAAAGACGAGCCGGCATTTTCCCTGCTTGATGTCGAACAGAACAATACGACCGATACGGTCGCGGTGCGTCTGCAGCCGGCGCAATACCTCCAACGTTTCAGGTTCGAGTCGCTGACTCCGTTGGATTTTGATATCGGTGAGTTCGAGGCGTTCAACCAGGGGTTTGCACCCACGGCGGTATACTTGAGTATTCCTCTGCCCTTTGACCGCGCGGCCCTGGTTCCACTTTTGGACTACTTAGCGGGCGACCTGGACCGTCGCGATGCACTCGCACGCCTCAAAGGCCCGACTCTCGGGCGTGTATTTTGGGAGCAAAATCAGGTTGGAGACCCCTCCAAGTCGGGTGCAGTGGTGAGTCTGCAGACGGGTACGAATCCCGAGACACAGAAGCTATTCCGGGTGAATCCGACCGGGGCAGTTGTCGAATGGCGTCCCAATGCAGTAGTGATCGATCATCGAGAGGGAGTGGCCACCTCGGGGTCTTTTATAAATCTGGACGATGAGGATCTGGAGAACGCCGCGCGCCAGATATGGAATGCCCTGTCGGATGAAGAACGTGCCGCTGGCCAAACGACTACACCAGAGTATCTCGCCATTCCCCCCGGCTCCAAGCTGGATCCCCGTGGCGATGAATTGCCTCCCGAGCTCAATCGGCCATTTTGGAGCGATTTCCAGCCGCTGACCAATGGCCAACTCGTTACCCTCCCGGCAGGCCGTCCTTTTTTCCAGCTGCAGGTGAAACTGACCAGCGAGGATCCCCATTCCGCGACTTTTGTCAGCAACTTGCGCTTTGAGCTCGAGTTTCAGACGGCGGCATATGAAATAAAAGCTGAGATCGTTCCTGCGGTGGATCTCACCGCCGGTATAGACACTACGCTGATCTACGCAATGCGGTCTCACCTCGAGCCGAACAACGTCGGGTTCAATCGTCTCCGGATCAACACCCCCACACGCGTGACAGGAGTCGAAAAGGTCGAGTTTGGATATGGCGGTCTCACCGGATTGAGGCGACGCGAGGCGGTTGAATTCCGTGAGTGGGCGCGCACAGATAGTTTCTTCGCGGTCGGATTCCCTACGATCGATCAGAGCAGGATGGAGGGAGATTCTCTCGTCGTTCTCGTCCACTTTCGCGCCCGAGTCCTGGATCTCCGCACTGACTTTAGGGGGCAGGTCTTTCTCGATACCCTGAAAGCGCGCGCGCGGACCGAGTTTAACGATGAAGGCATGTTGATCATCGGGGGGCGGACCCATCAGGGGGCGACGATCGACACAGTGCGCGTCTTGCCACAGCATATAGAGAGCGGCGATGTGCTCGATTTCTCGCCCACCCTGAGCGACCGAAATTCCCTGCAGGTCCTCACCAGCATTGAGCAGCAGATCGAGGAGGTGATTGCCCGGGTGCGCCTCCGACCGAACCCTTTTACGCCCAATGGGGACGGAATCAACGATGAACTGACGATTTCGTACGATGTTTTGCGGGTCACCAGGCCGGTGCCGGTCACAGTGGGGATCTTCGATCTTTCGGGCCGGCAGGTTGGAGGCTTTGAGAACTTGCGCCAGGTAGGGGAGTACACCGAGGTATGGGATGGGACGAGACGCGGCAGGGATATCGTCCCGCCGGGGATATACATGATGAAGATCTCCGCGAAGACCGATACCGGTGAGTTTTCTTTAACGCGCCTGATTGCTCTCGCTTATTGACGAGGGGGCCAGGTTCGGCCGTATTCCCGAGCACGCTCCTATACGAGGAGAAAGTTGTGAGAAGGTATCTGATAACGGGACTCGTGTTAGGGCTCTTCTTGCTGCCTTTTGAGGATGCCGGCGGTCAGGATGAGGCGCTCGAGTTTACTGGTGATTTTCAGATACGAGCTAACAGGTCGGCCCACTGGCGCAACTGGCTGTTCCAGAACACTTTCGCTCCCAGCATTTTCTCCATTATCGACTCTACCGGTCTATTCGACATCACCGATGCCGGCATCAAGCCCAAATATTATCACGGCAGCCAGAACTTCGCGCTGAGCCGATCGCAGTTCAGCTATGAAGACGACGTGCGCTTTGGCGGAACTGTGGTGCAGGGCAATATTACCGCCCTCTCGAATCCAGATCTGGCGTCGTTGGTGGGCGACGGTGACCCACAAACCTTCTGGGAGCCTGCCGTGGAAGATTTTTCCAAGGAGAGACTACACAGTTGGCAACTGGAGGTCGATCTTGGGCGGACAGTGTGGGCGGACAGTATCGTCGTTCTCTTTCCACCTATAGAGGGGATAGAGGATGCAGGCGATCCGTTGAAGCTGTTCACCATCTCGACTTCGGTTGGGCAAGCGCCGCTAGGAGGGGGAGGGAGGAAGGAGTTGCGGTTCGAGGTAGTCGGCAAAATTTCGGTGCTGGAAAATACGCAGCGTCGGGTGGTTTTGCCACTCGAGCCTTTCGGCCAGGCCGACTTTAGCGCCGACGGCAAGCCGGATATCAGTGGCAGTTTTTTGCATTACGTGCGCGTGACGGCCTTCGACAGTGACTTTTTCGGCAAGGAATTCCTGGGTAGCGGCGAGGAGGGAAGATCGGCTTATGACGACCTGGCACCCGAACGCCAGGGGCTGAAAGTATTTCAGCGAGTCTCCGCTGGCGGCATCCTGATTCGGGTTGATTCGACGACGTATTTTGGGCAACTGGAGGAGGAACAGCGAGGCCCTATCCGCTACTTCAGACGAGAACTGCCTCGCGTTGCCGAGATCGAGATATGGGGGAAAAGTGTCAATTTGGCCTATCGCCCCGAGCGACATGGCGGTGCCAGCTTTGAGGATGGGGGGCGCGGCGATCCTTCCGCGATAACCGATGGGCTCTACATTACGCAGTGGTCGAGCCAGCCGTGGGAGCCCAAATTTTCCAGCAATGCGGCGGGGTCCAGCGGCAATGTCGGTCGTACCGTCTGGCTTGATCTCGGTGCATCGTTCTGGATAAACGCCATCTATATCGGCTCCGAAGTCGGTGCTCTCGAAACGGCCTCTGCCGGCGGTGGCATCACTGGGTACCACATGCTCGGTTCTGCAGGACGGACCGTTCAACCTCTCTCTATCAGGGATGAAACGGATTTTGCTCAGCTGGAATTCGGTCTGGCATGGACGGATCTGCTCAGCGATATCCACAGAGACAATACTACTGCCAGGGCACACGTGCTCGGTGAGTTTTTCCCGCTGCGCAAGCTCCGCTTTCTTCAGCTTCGCAATGTGATTCCAGAAGGGTTCCCGCGGGACAGAGCCGCGGGTCAGACAGGTGATTTCACCGAGGTGCAGATGTATGGCAGGGGATATCCCGCTGAAGTTAATCTCACCTCCCCGCCATCCATCCTGCTCCCAGGAATGAAGAAGGAAGATGCGGGACGCGTCGATCAGAACCGAAGTCTGGCCAGGATTTTCTGGAATGCCGAAGCCGTGGTGTGCCGCGAGGATCCACTTACCGGACAAATGGTAGAGGCAGAGGAACCGTTGGAACTGCATCCAGAGGTGGAACTGCGACTTCAGACTAGGACGAGCGACACCATCGATTCGGTATTCACCTATTACGAGGTGACGGGAGTTGGCACTAACTCCGA
>Ga0257125_1003337_pt1 | contig 11577 bp, 12 predicted proteins | sample SI106_200metaG_FD_190183 | JGI IMG/M metagenome (GOLD analysis project Ga0257125, IMG submission 190183) | Marine microbial communities from Saanich Inlet, British Columbia, Canada - SI106_200 | ecosystem: Environmental > Aquatic > Marine > Inlet | place: Canada: British Columbia | collected...
TATCTATTGGTCTTCCTCCTCTAATATAATAATAAAAACTTCTTTGATTAATTTTTAAATTTTTGGAAATATCGCTGTAAGATTTATAATTTCCTTCTGAAACCAACTTGTCAGCTATTTTCTTAAAAAGATGGCTTAATCCATATAAATATATTTTCTGATCTTCAAATATCCTTATCCAATTAATTGGAGTTTCTGATTCCATGCTTTGATTTATAGTAAAATTAGTTTATAAATCCTATCCGCGTGCGTGGCAAGATGTCAAGAATGTAATGGGAGGAACGTGATTTGAACACGCGCAGGCACTAAGCCACAAGATCTTAAGTCTTGTCCGTTTGACCAGACTCCGGCATCCTCCCGAGGTTAAAGTATATAAACATTTTATTTATAAACTTTATTATTAAGAGCCTCAGGGGGGATTTGAACCCACGATCTCCTGATTACGAATCAGATGCATTAACCACTCTGCTACTGAGGCTTTATTCTTTCTTTTGGCATTCTTGGCACACTGGTTGTTTATCTACAAAAGTGCCTTTTATTTTTCCAAGAAAGGTTTCCTCTATTTTATTTCCACATTTAGAACATTTCATAAATGTAATAGAAAAGAAAGGGATTAATATAGTTTTTTATTTATTTTTTGCAATCTCTCATTCTTACAACATAATAATTTGCAACTTTCTCCTCTCTTCTTCTTCCTTTTTCTCTTATTTCTACATTCAAGACTACTCTAGCGAATCCTGTATCTTCTGGAAGAGGTGTTTCTCCTGCTGTTTGTGAAGCATTGTAAGCATAAACTGCGCCTTCAGTTATGAAAACTATTGCATCATCCCTCTCCATATATCTTCTTAGATAATTTTCCCATCTTTTTTCATTACTTTGGGGGTGGCCTTCTAATAGAGTTGAAACTGCCTTTTTTAATGTTTTTTCTAAATCATTTCCTTCTGAATTTTCATTTGGAACAGGATCTATTGAAGCTAAAAGTAATTTTCTTCCTTTTCTTATATCTATTGCTTCTTTGGTTGAGTATTTCCAGTCTGCCAGCCTTTCGTATAGATTTATTTTTCCATCTTTTCCTGGACCAAATTCTATAACTGGAACTCTTGTGGTATATTTGTCAGTCGGCATAAAAAAGGGAATTCGTTAAGGCTTAAATGTGTTTTGATTTATAGTTCTAGCTTGTTTATTTCTTTTGGAAAATATTTTTCTACATAATATTTTAATAGTTGTTTTGCTTCTGGAATACAGGTTTTATCCTGCACCCCTATCTTTGTTCTTTTTTGTAAACCTTCAAATGTTCTTACTCCTTCTAGAACAGATTCCTCTATATCTTCATCAGTAATTTTTAGAATTTTATCTATAATTTTGATATTGCCTTCTTTTATTTTATTTATTTGTTTTGTTTTTTTATAATAATCATTTATTGCTACTCTTAGTGCTTTATCTGCCAATACAGAACAGTGAAATTTTCTAGTTGGTAGCCCATCCAATTTGTTTGCTATGTCCTGAGGTTTTATTTTTAATGCATCTTCTAAAGTTTTTCCTTTAACCATTTCTGAGAAAACTGAAGTTGAGGCGATTGCACTCGCACAGCCAAAAGTCTGCCACTTACAATCTATTATTTTATTATCTTTTACTTTAATCCATATTTTCATCATGTCTCCACAAGCTGGAGAGCCTTCTGTTCCTATTCCATCTGCTTCTTTGTCCCATTTTTCTTGTTCTTCTTGAGTTTTTACTAAATTTTTTGGGTTGAAGAAATGGTCTTTTACTTTTTCTGAATAAAACCATTCTTTTCCGTCTTTAGAGGAAACATCATGCATTTTCAATTTCCTCCATTGTTAAATGAACTGGAGAAATTTCTCTTAATTCCCTTACAATCTTTGGCATCACTTGGATTAGTTTATTAATTCCTTCTTTGGTTGTATCTTTAGATAGGGAAAATCTTATAGAACCGTGAGCAGCCTCGTAAGGTCTTCCTAGAGCTAAAATAACGTGACTGGGATCTAGGGATTTTGAGGTACAGGCAGAACCCGAAGATGCACAAATTCCTTCTTTGTCTAATTTTAGTAAGACTGCTTCTCCTTCAATGTTTAGGAAAGTTATATTTACATTATTTGGAAGCCTTTTATCTTTATCTCCGTTTAGAATTGTGTTTTCTATTTTTAATAGCTCTTCAATTAGATAATCTCTTAAAGGCATTAACTTATTCTTGTATTCTTCTCTGTTTTTTTGAGCTAGTTCTAGGGCTTTTGTGAGACCAACTATATTTGGTATGTTTTCAGTTCCAGACCTGAGGTTAAACTCTTGGCCTCCGCCATGAATTAGCGGCTCTATTTGAATATTTTCATTTTTGTATAATAAACCAATTCCTTTTGGACCGTATATTTTTGAGCCATTTAAAGAGATTAAATCTGCTTCTATACCTTTTAGATCTTCAGAGTTTCCCGATTGGCAGGCATCTGTGTGGAATGTTATATTGTGTTTTTTTGTTATTTCTGAGATTTCTTTTATTGGTTGTATGGTTCCAATTTCATTATTTGAATGCATTATGGTTACTAACAAAGTATCTTTTGTAATTGCTTCTTCTAGTTTTTTTGGATTTAAAATTCCATTTTTTTCTACGTCTAAATAAGTTATTTTGAAACCTTGTTTTTCCAAATACTCTAGGGTTTCTAAGACGGCATGATGTTCAATGGTTGTTGTTATAATATGATTTCCTTTATTTTTGTTTTTTAGGGCGTAGCCTTTTAATGCCAGATTTATTGATTCTGTTCCGGATCCTGTGAAAATTATTTCTTCTTCTTTGCAGTTTAAGATATTCGCTATTTTTTGCCTTGATAAGTTTAAGGCGTGGGCAGCTGTTAATCCTTCAGAGTGCATACTCCCGGGATTTCCATAATATTCTTGGAGATAGGGTTGCATAGCTTCGACTACTTTTTTATCTATTTTAGTTGTTGAAGAAGTATCTAGGTATATGTTCATTTTTTATTTAGTTTTTTTATGAAATTATTAATTTCTTCTTTGGACTTCCCATGCCCCATTAATCCTTGCTCTATTGTCTCGAAGTTCGCAGCTCCACATCCTACACAGAATACTCCTTCTTTGAAGAAATGTTCTATTAATTCTGGTCGTTTAGAGATTACTTCGCCTATTATTGTATCTTTAGTAATTTTCATTTTGGAAAACAAACCTCGCAGGTTTTTGGAACATTATCATACAACCTATGAATGTCGCAAATTGTTGCTGTTTCTTTTATTAGGTTTGATATTTTGTATAACTCCTTGTGAGGTGTTGATTTATTTTCTAGAATTAATTTTGTTGAGTTATTTATCTCTTTTTGTACAATTTTTGGAAAACTAGTCGTTCCTCTTTTTTCTTTTGTGTACTGTGAGACTGCTGCTGGAGTGATATTTAGAAGTTTTGCTATTTGGTTTTGTTTTAATCCATTTTTAGCTAAAGCTATAGTTAATTGTTTTCTTATGGCTGGTAAAATGTATCTTACTTCTATTTCTTGGGGCATTAATTTCATAGAAAAAGTTAACAATCGTTTATTTATAAGGTTTTTGTTAGATTATCTTGTTTCCTTTTTTGTCATAAATATGGATTACATTTACTGGGCAGGATTGAGCTGCTTCTTTCATCTCTTCTAATTCTTTTTCTTCAATTTCTAACTCGAAAAAATCCCCTTTTTCTTTGCTTCCTATCAGGTTTGCCTTCCCATCTTTGACTATTTTAAATTTTTTTGAGAAAACTGTACATGATGCTGCCCCTATGCATTCTTCTCTGTCATATTTTACTAGATATTTTGCCATTGTGATTATTTAAATTGATTAGAATAAAAAGGTTTCGGAATTGAAATTGATCTTTGTTAGTCAACTGAGACGTAGTCGGGGCGACGAAGGGTAAATATGGAGATTCTAAAACAACAATCTTTATATTTTAATTATTGGTTTCGACTATTATGAGTAACCTAAAACCATTAGAGGGAATCGCCGATGATCTTAATGAGGGCGATCTAATTCTTTTTCAACTACAAATTGGAGACGCGCAAGTTCCCTACGCTGGACATTATTGGAACCGTCAAGTACAAGTTCCTATGGTGGAAGGGAAATCATTCCCTGTGAATAGGGCAGTTGAGGCAACAGATCTACATGGAAAGACAGGCAGCCCCCAAAGAGACTATCTGCTTTTTGTAGGACTAGGATATGACGATAGTATCTCTAGAGAATTAATTGGGAGTCAAAGATTCATTCGATTAGATTTAGATACTCACATGATAGGGGATATGCCTGTTTTAGGTTATGAAGTTCTAAGGAGAGCTTAAAATTAAAAGTTCCATATTTGTTATCCATAATTGGTGTTATATCAGGGTAAATTGAATGGTAAAAAGTAACGGTCCAAACTTAAATGTCGTATAAAAAGTCCATTAGATAGCTTGTAATTACTTATTCAACAAAAACCTATCAGTAACTTTTTCCCAATTTACAATGTTCCAGAACGCTTTTACATAATCGGGTCTTCTATTTTGGTATTTTAGATAATAGGAATGCTCCCAAACATCTAAATTTAGCAATGGAATTTTTCCTTCTGTTAGAGGAGAATCCTGATTTTTTGTTTGTATAACTTTTAATTCTTCTCCATCTAAAACTAGCCATACCCATCCAGAACCGAATAAAGTTAGTGCTGACTCTGAAAATTTTTCTTTGAATTCATCTATTGAACCAAAAGTTTCTTCTAAGGCTTCTTTAAGTTCTTTTGGAATCTCTTTTTGTTCTGGAGTTAATGATTCCCAAAAAAATGAATGATTAACAAACCCTCCTCCGTTATTCTGAACTGCGGTTCTAATTTCTTTGGGTACCTCTGAAATAGTTCTTATGATTTCTTCTGCTGTTTTTTCGGCAAGCAAGGTATTATCTTTTATTGCTGCGTTGAATTTATCTGTGTAGGCCTGATGGTGTTTTGTATGATGTATCCTCATAGTTTCCTCATCAAAGTGAGGCTCTAATGCAGCATAGTCATATGGTAGTTTTGGTAGTTTATGTTCCATTTTATATCTTCCCCACTAAATCCAGTCCTGGTTTTAATGTATCTTTTCCTGGTTGCCAAGATGCTGGACATACCTCTCCAGCATGTTCATTTACAAATTGAGCGGCTTTTACTTTTCTTAATAGTTCTGTTGAAGATCTTCCTATTGAATTATCATGTACCTCGAATGCTTTTAAAACTCCTTCTGGATCGATTATGAAAGTTCCCCTTAAAGCTAATCCCTCTTCTGGTATGTAAACTCCATAATCCCTAGCTACTTTTCCAGTTGGATCTGCTAGCATAGGATATTTTATTTTTTTTATTGTTTCTGAGTTATCGTGCCATGCTTTGTGTACAAATGCAGTGTCTGTTGAGATAGACATTATTTCTATATTATTTTTTTGAAACTCTTCATAGTTGTCTGCTAACTCCCCAAGTTCTGTTGGGCAGATGAAAGTGAAGTCTGCAGGGTAAAATACTAAAGTTACCCATTTCCCTTTAAAATCTGAAAGTTTTACTTTCTTTACTTCATTATTATGAAATGCTTCCACTTCAAAGTCTGGTGCTTGTTTTCCAATTTCTAATATTTGTTCCGACATTTTAATTACCTCTAATGAAAATTAGTAATATTAACAATGGTTAATTATTTATAAAGTTTTTGGAAGTCTGTTAACATCGGGCTTAAGGGAAGTTCAATTTCCTCGAAAAAATTCTCCTCGTGAAACAGAGCTGAGAATTTTTTCAGAGCTGAAATTGAATTTGGGTGTAGTGAGGTGCAACCGAACGAAACCCTTTAAGCCCTGTTAGTTTCTCCCGAATACTTGGAGGGATTGATTTTTAGTGCAACGATGCCGAAGGCAAAAAATCAAAGTTGCAAATTCTCGTCAGATAATTAGAGAGGACACTTTAGGACGGTGGGTTCCGTCCGAAAACCCATTAAATAAGAGATGTGTGCGTTTCTTTTTGCTTCTTTTTTTAAAAAGAAGATGAAATAATCTTGGGGGTGGAAAATTGTTTAGTATTTTTAGAATTAATTTGAGAACTGTTTAACCAAACAATTTACTAAACCATCTAATAAATTTAGCCCATAAGCTTCCACTTACACATTCTTGGTTAATACACAAATTGCTATCACATTCAAAATTATTTTCACAAGAAGATTCAGGTTTTTTCTGTTCAACAAATGTTTTATCTTCTTCAAAACAATACTTTCCATCCTTTATGTAACCTAAGGGGTAACATGATTTTTCAATCAAGCAACCAAAACAAAAATATTTTGTAAAATCATTAATTTCCTCAGGACCTTCTGTAATATTTGGCTTAATGATTGTCTTATTCAAGCAGGCTCCATCCTCACATCCTGCTTCACAGATTATCTCATCTTTTTTAATAAAAGGTTTATCTAATTCAGAATCATAAGAACAATAATACTCTACAACATTATCATTATAACATGCGTCTGTGTGAGTATCCTCCCCTATCCATGTTGTTCCTTTAACAAAACCATCTTTCCCATTATCTGTTTCAGAACATTCTAATTGGATACATGCTCCATCCTCACATCCTTGAGTACATTCAAGAGTATCTTTTTTAATAAAATCTTTTTGCGTTTCTAAATCAAATGAACAATAATATTCTACTAATGAATTTTGATAACAAGAATCAGTATGAGTATCTTTTCCAATATAAGTTCTACCCTTCAAATATCTATCTTTACCTTTATCTGTCTCCACGCAAGTTTCATTTTCTTCACTAGGTTCTTCTAAACAAGCTCCATCTTTACAACCAAACTCACAATAAAAATCCTCAACTTAATTCTATTGGGAAAATTTATAAATCTATTTAAACATAAATAACTATGGTGATGAACTTAAAAACTAGGTTTAAATTTTTTCGTATTAATAATTTTTTATATTTAGATAGTTCTGCAACAACCCAAAAACCCAATCAAGTAGTTTCTGCGGTTAAAAATTCTTTAGAATATTCTGGAAATCCACATCGTGGAGCACATATTCCTGCAGTAAATAATGAGGAAAAGATTCTTATTGCTAGAGAAAATATTGCAAGATTTATCAATTGTAATACTGAAGAACTTGTTTTTACAACAAATACAACAGATTCTGTAAATTTAGCGGTTGATTCAATAACGGAAAATATTAAGAAAGGCGATGAAATTCTTATTTCTATTGCAGAGCACCATTCAAATATGCTTCCTTTTAATAAATTAATAAAAAAAGGCGCGATTCTTAAAACAATTGGATTAAAAGATGGAGTTATTGATATTAATGATTTAAAGAAAAAAATATCAAAGAAAACTAAGATTGTTTCATTACAACATTGTTCCAATGTATTGGGGAATATTAATGATGTTGAAAAAGCAGGAAAATTAATTAAAAAATTTAATAAGAATATTTTGTATATGGTTGATGGGGCTCAATCGATTGCACATGTTCCTGTTGATGTTACAAAGATAAATTGTGATTTTTATTCTTTTTCAGGGCATAAAATGTATGGTCCTGATGGAATTGGAGTTCTTTTTATTTCAAAAAAAACTTGGCCAATCCTTGAAATGGTTAGGATGGGTGGGGGAACAATAAGTGATGCTTCTATTGTAAAGGGTAAAATTAAAGATACTTTAGTTATGGATAAATTTAATTCGCTAATTGGATTGGAAGGAGGAACTCCAAACGTTGCAAATATTATTGGATTATCTGAGGCAGTTAAATTTATTAGAAAAATTGGATTTGATGAAATTCAGAAACATGAAAAAGGTTTAGTTAAGCTTCTTTTAAAAAAATTATCTAATATTGAAGGTGTTAAAATTTATGGCCCTAAGGATTTGAAAGATAAGATTGGAGTAGTTTCCTTTTCTATTGAAAATATATTGCCTGATGAAATTGGTAAATATCTTAACAAAAGAAAAATTTGTATTAGATATGGGTCTCATTGTGCATTTCCATTAATTAATGAATTAGGATGCGAAACAATTAGGATAAGTCTAGGGGTTTATAATGATGAAGAAGACATTGAAAGAGTAATACAAGAAATACAATTTTATTTAGATAAAAAGAAAGGATTAATTAAAAACAAGAATTTAGAAGAGGTAAGGGATCAACCTTATTATAAAAATATTCTTCCAGTCCAAAAAGCTGAAAATATAATTAAATTAATAAAAAATGCAGTTTATGAGAAAAAAGAAACGGAAATAATTATACAGGCAGGACATTTTTTAGCAATTCCAGACATAAAAACAAATTCGTTTTATCCAAGTATTAAACCACTATTGCCTGAACATTTATACTCTTTATTAGATGAATTTGGAATGACTACTTTCCCATTATTTACTTGGGAACTTGGATGTAAAATTGTAAGTGAATTGAAAAAAGAAGGAATTAAAGCTAGATTAATGATTGCTGCTAATGATACTACTGGGATTAATGAATTAAAAAATTCTTCAGTAAATAAATCCAATAAATCTTTTGAAGAATATAGGAAAGAATATTTAGATAGATTTGGAAATAAAACTCTTCCTGATGAATATTTAAAAATACTTAAAGAAAATTCATTAAGTTTAAAGGACGTATTAAAATTTGGAGAAGATTATTTTACTAAAGAATCTCTCTTAAGGGGGAGATTTAAAGAATTCATCGATAAGAATAAATCTTATTTTGAGGGGATGATTGATTATACAGGACAAAAGGGAGTTATTGATGTTGGAATAAAGGTTCTTGATAATCAAAATATAAAGACTTGTAGATTTAATACATTTAATTCAAAAACTGGAGGAAGGTTCTGTATTGTGGAAGTTACTCAATTAATCGCAGAAATGTTTGGTAAATCTGAAGGTTCTGATTATACTTATCTACATAGAGATATTAAGAATCCAAAATCTAATTCAAAGAATAAAATATTTGTTATGCTAACTCCTGAAATGTGTAATACTGCTGTAACTAGTGCAGGAGAATTATATGTTAAATTATTTGCAGGTGAAAAAGATAAAGGTTCTTTTAGATATTTTAATTTTCAATTTGGGCCTGATGCTGAAAAATCTCTTGCAATTGGTCTTGAAGGAAGTTATATTTCTAATAAAGGAAATCTAATTGAATTAGATCTAGAAGAAAAACCTGAATTTGGGAATTTATGGAAGTTGATAGAGTATAATCTACTTTATGATGCAAAAGAGTATTCTTCTGAGGTAGAAGAATTATTTTCTAAATTAAAAATAAACAAAAAATCAAATATTTTAGATACTTGTGTTGGTCCTGGATTCTTTAGTACAGAACTTTTAGAAAAAGGTTACAATCTTAAGACTGCAGATATAAGTAAAAAGACAATAGGCCCTTTTGTAGAGACATTGAAAGAAAAAGGAATTAATCACAAGGTAGTTCAATCTAGTTGGTTAGAACTACCTAAACATTTTAAGAAAAACTCTTTTGATATGTTATTTAATCGTGGAAATTCTTTTACTTATGCAAATGGAGGATTTTTAGAAAAAAATCCAATTAATAAGAAAAAAACAATTGCAGTTATGAAAAAAACTCTTAAGATTTATTATGATCTATTAAAGACAGGTGGATATTTGTATATTGATAAATATAAAGATTCAGAAGTTCCTTCTGAAAAAATTGCTGCAAGATTAAATCTTTTGAAAACAAAAGAGAAGAAGGATATTATTTTTAAAGTTGAACGTAATCCTGAAAAGGAATATAGGTTTGCTTCAATTATTTTAAGGGATGAAAAGTTGGATAATGCTAAGATTTTTGGAAAGGTTTATGATTTAACTGAAAATGAAATGGAAGATTTACTAAAAGAAGTTGGATTTAAGGTAGAAAAATTAAAACTTAAGTCAGAACAACATTTTGTTGTTTGGTTAGCTAAGAAATAAGATGAAAACTTTTACATATGATAAAAAACCAAACATCTCTGAACTTTGGGATGATTGTATATATGAATTGATTTATGACCCTAAGAAATATGTTAATGATATTGAAAATTTGTTTAAGGAGTTGAAAATAACTAAAGATGCAAAAATTATTGATGTTAGCGTGGGTTCAGGGTTTCCTGCATTAGAATTAACTCAAAAAGGGTATTCTGTAGATTGCATGGATATTTCTGGAGATGCAATAAATGTTTTTAATAAAAAAGCTAAAAAATTTAAAGTAGATTTAAAATGTAAAAAACTTTCCTGGTTAGAAATACCTAAAAATTATAAGAAAAATAATTATGATTTCCTTTTTTGTAGGGGGAATTCATTTATTTATGCCTCTGGTGGATGGGATTCTGAAGTAAAATTAGATAGAAAAATTGCATTAGGAAACTATGAAAAAACATTGAAAATATTTTATGATTCTATGAAATCTGGCGGATGGATTTATATTGATAAATTTAAAGATAATGAAATAGAAAGTAAAGAGATAGTTGGAAAAGTAAAAATTGGGAAAGAAACTTATGATTGGTATTTTTATAGAAATCCTATTAAAAAAACAAGAACAAGAGAAGCTAAGATGATATTAAAAGATAAATCTGGAAAAGAAACCCCTCTTGTTGCATTTACTACTTATCTTTTAACATTTAATGAATTAACTCAATTAATGGAAAAAGTAGGGTTTAAAAATATAGAAAAGATAAAAATTAAGTCAGAGCCAGATTTTGATATATTAATTGCTAAAAAGTAATTTCGGGAAGGTAGCTTAATTGGGAGAGCATCTTACTGATGTAAGAAGGCGGAGGTTCGAATCCTTCCTTTCCCATAAAACCCTCAACACCCTTGGGGCGGGCGGTCGGGGGATGGCCTAAAGGATATTTTGCATTATTAGTTTAGAACTTTCTTCTTCTGGGGTGGCTTCATCTTTTAGTTGGTAGGCCAGATTTCAATTTGGACGTAAGTCTGTGAACATCGCGATTAGGCGATGTTTCCGAAGGAAATATGGGAGAGCGAAGTGCAACGAGCGAACCGCCTAATCGCTGTTATACGAGGCGAGCCGTAGGCGAGAATGCAATGTGGCTTGAGTTTCTAATTCTCCGTCTTTAATATTTCTAAAATCTCTCTTAGTTCAGGTGGGCTTTTAGCCATCCCATAAAATTTGGGGTGCGCGCCCTTCTTTGCTTCTTTCTTTTTAAGAAAGAAGATAGAAATAATCTTTTTTGGTTGGGGGAATTAATTAAAGGTTTATTGTTGAATTGCAAGTATTGCATCAACTAATTCCCCTGAACAACATTCTTCAAAACAATCATTAACTCCTTGCGCTGTTCTTTTGGAAGAATCATAGCCACAAACCATTTCTTTATTCAACAAACTAGAATCTATTACACTATTTTCTAAAAACCAAAATCTAACATTACAATTCTCTCCTTGCTCTCCTTGAATTTCATATCCCCTAAATATTCCCATCACTGGCTCCCATCCAAGAGCGAATGTGCCTTCTGAAATTTCACATGAAGCTAATCTTGATTCAAATAAATCAGTAAACCCGAGAGCATCTTCTGCACTACATAGCATTTCAGAGAGATCTTCACTATAACAATCCAATATTGTATCTGGACCAGTAACAG
>Ga0257125_1003339_pt1 | contig 11574 bp, 10 predicted proteins | sample SI106_200metaG_FD_190183 | JGI IMG/M metagenome (GOLD analysis project Ga0257125, IMG submission 190183) | Marine microbial communities from Saanich Inlet, British Columbia, Canada - SI106_200 | ecosystem: Environmental > Aquatic > Marine > Inlet | place: Canada: British Columbia | collected...
AATTATCGGAAATATTTTTTCCCACAAAAGCGGGCATTCTTCACATCTGGCGTTTATCCAATTTATGATGGATGAATGCCAGGACAAATTTACTATTCAGGAACAATATTAAGCTAGCTGCAAATTTTCTGAATACTTACCGTAAAAGCGTCCCTTGTTTTTTCTAGATCCGACTCCGAATGTGCAGCAGACATAAAACCTGCCTCAAATGCTGAAGGCGCCAAATACACGCCTTGATTCAACATTTCTCTGAAGAACTGAGTAAATCGAGCAGTATCACATTTCAAGGCATCTTCGTAACAATGAACCTTGCGATCGATGAAGAAAAATCCAAACATTGAGCCAATTTTTTGGCATGTGTAGGGAACGCTATATTTTTTTAGAACATCCTCCATTTCCCCCATCAGCCAATTAGTTTTACTGCCCAGATCATCATAAATTTCAGGTTTATCCAGTTCTTTCAATGTTGCCAAGCCAGCTGCCATGGCTATTGGATTTCCAGATAAGGTCCCTGCCTGGTAAACGCCGCCAACTGGAGCGACTTTTTCCATAATATCTTGTCGTCCACCATAGGCGCCAACTGGCAATCCACCACCGATTATTTTACCTAAGGTTGTGAGGTCCGGCACGACGTGAAAAAGTTCCTGAGCTCCTCCTTTAGCAACTCTAAATCCGGTCATTACTTCATCAAAAATAAGTATGATCCCCTCCCGATCGCAAATTGTACGCAAGCCTTGCAAAAATCCGGGTTTTGGTGCAATTACCCCCATATTTCCTGCAACCGGTTCTAAAATAATCGCCGCAATTTCTCCGCTGTGCGCATCCACTAATTCCCCAACATCATCTAAATTATTATATTGAGCGATCAATGTCTGTTCGGCAAATGAATCTGGGACCCCCAATGAATCAGGTGTTCCTAAAGTTGTCGCGCCCGACCCTGCTTTTACCAATAGATAATCTGCGTGCCCATGATAGCATCCCGAAAATTTAATTATCTTATCTCTGCCTGTATATCCCCTTGCAACCCGAATGGCACTCATCGTGGCTTCGGTGCCTGAATTTACCATCCTAACCAACTCGATGGTGGGCATCATGGCTTTGATCTGTTCCGCCATTTGAATTTCCAATTCTGTCGGCGCACCGAATGACAAACCGTTTGCCATTACACTTTTAATTTTTTCGAGAACCGCCGGATGAGCATGCCCGAGAATCATAGGACCCCATGATCCGACATAATCGATAAACTCATTACCATCGGCGTCATAAATATAGCACCCATTAGCTTTTTCAATAAAAAGCGGTGTGAGACCAACAGATCTAAACGCCCGGACAGGACTGTTTACTCCACCAGGTATGGAAGATTGAGCCCTTCTGAAAAGTTCATTCGATTTCACTAGTTGCATGGAATTTTCCTTCTTTAAGTAGTAAGAGAACCGTGAAGGCTCATGAGTGATCGTTGATTCGCGTGATAGCCCTTTATATTAAAATCGGTAAACTACATCTGCGCTAAAAACAGTAAAATCCCCTTGGTTTTCGGTGGGACGTAAACTGTCATTTCTGGCATAAGCCTTTCCAACCTGAAACATGCCCGCGGACAGACTAAATTTAAGTTTCTCTTCCAAATACCAGTAGATAGAGGCGTCCAGTTCGTTCCCAATATTGACATCTGTTTCCGGATCAGCACCGGCGGTATTAATAAATACGGGGTTGGTGTGTGTGAATAAATAAAGGTGGGCGCTAAATCCCATGTCTCTCTGAATTGACAGATAATCGGCACCTATAGAGTTGTAAGTAAGATTAGAAACTGAGTGGCCATCGCCAATATTATCCCTTCCGTTAAAATATACTATAGCGTCACCAAAATCTCCCTTTTTAATCTCAAAATAGGCAGTTGAATCTCTTTGCCAGATTTTCTCCCCATCGGATTCAAGCTTATCTCCGGTTGCTAAAAAGGATGTGAAATTACATCGCCAATTTTCATTAATCAAATAGGAGAGATCGAGGTAAAATGCACTTCCGGAAACAGACCGATCACCAATTTCTACAAATCCAGCATCCTGGGTGCCAGTATGGTAGACGCGAGATCCCGCATAATTTGACCAAGTCCAGTCCAAAGAAAAATTATAGTGATTCCACTTCAGATTGAATCCAATATATTCAACTTCATCATTATCAAAAAACACCCGTTTTCCAGTCGCCGTATCATCGCTGGTATCGTGATATATCGAATTGTTACCCGTCCAACCACCGTAGTCAGCCAATGGTATGTCCTTAGCTCCGTGCGCCACTCGAAAAAGTTCTACGTTGAGCGATTTTTGTTGCCGGGTAGTTTTAAAACCCCATGGATCTTTTATCAAAACCCCAGATTCGAAAACAGGATAGTCTAACTGCATCCAGAAAACAGCGTAATCTCCTGAAGGACCAATTCGAGCCCCACCTAAGTCATAACACCAGGTTCCAATTCGACATGACTGTCGAATTGCTGTCGCTGTCCCTTCGTAAATAAGTCCCTTGCGGTCAGCAATGTTAATTGGTTGACGCCCCATTCTCAAACTCGCGTTCGGATTGTGATTATATTCCAGATATGCTTCACCGAACACCAGGGACAGCCCTCCATCGCCGCTACTGTCACCTTTTTCGCCAAGATCTTTTGTCTCATAAGGTGTTTCTTGCTCAGTAATCGAGGATGAGTTGTTCTCAATAGCAACATGCAGTGAGATATTAGTATTGATTCTGGATTCAAATCGCAATTCGAAATCTTGTTGGATTTTGCTTTCAGTTTCTTCACCAACTAGAATACCCTCCCGACGGGAATCAAAATAAGCTCGATAGGAACCACTGATTTGAGCGCCGGGAAGATAGCGCGTATCTTCCTCGACTACTTTGTAATCCCCGGATTTCAAAGTAGTATAGTGTTGTTGGGCAACTGCTGGCCAAGCGAATAGAAAAATCAGGACAGCTAACATCCATCGATTCAAATTGCCAAATAAACTATAAAAATAGCTAACTTCTGCGGATTCAGTGACATCAGGCTCTATGTTTACACAATTGCTCATTAGTTCTCTCGATTTATTCAACTGGGATTACAAAACTCTTTTCACTCAACTGTAGAACACCGCAAATACCTTATATGGCTGAATTATAAAGTTATCAAAAAAGTACTGCCGGTCATGAGAGTTTTCATAGTCCAGTCACAGTGCTAACCTTGTTGCTTAATCAGGACAATAATATATTAGGTAAATGACGTGAGTTTGCGGGTTGTATCCTCATCTACTAACTTAAAAATCAGATTCTAGCAATCCGATTTAGAGTATTGTTATGACAGATTTCAATGGATTTTTTGAACTATAAAATTAGTTCTTCGAGATATTGCATCTTATTTTTTACAATTAATTGTTAGCTAGGTTTTTTTTAATTGATCGAACGGCTGATAAATTTCCATTAATATGCTTACAGATGATGGGAATGTCCAAGTTTTAAAAATAAATACCTGATTGGCTGAGAAAAAGGCGGAGCTTTGTAAAATCTCTAAAATTACAGGCAAATTGGAACAACTATTGCTTTCAAAGCGTTAGCAATTCCAACGTTGAAATATTAACATTTAGATCTAAAACGGATATGAAATCTGCCAAATCATTAGTATCAGAGCACAAATTAAATCGTGGTTCTTATCTCTACAGTTCTTCCTTGGGAAACATACTTATTGGCTGTCCGCCTGAAATTTTAAAGGTAATGATGGTCAAACACGTACCTATGCCCGATACCATTGTTATACCGGGAACGCTTTACAATAAAAATTCTTCACAAGCTTGTTTGGAGTTTCCGTTCTACCATTTTTTATTTATCCAGCAAGGATTGGCACGCGGTAATAAGTTTAGGGTAATGGCAAAAAAATCCGTCTGTAAAAAGCTGGCTGATCTCCTTCGCGTGACTCTGATTGGGCCAACGCTGGACGAGATTATGGGAGCTGAAAAAAAGCTGAATCTGCCTAACAAATTAGTCAAGAGCAAGATGGCACAAATCGTCAAAGAAGCAGATTTCCTGGCTCCAAAAAACGCCAATGGCAAGAATTACCGTATGAATGAAATGATTCAATTCATTCCATTCGAGGTCGGAGATCAATCTACAATTTATGAGGCCTATCAAGACCACCCAAAAGTAACAATAAAGAGAACCGGTGAAGATGAGTTTGACATAGCCTGCAAAAAGAAAATTAAATGCAAGTTGAAAGCGCAGGATAACCCGGCGCCGGTGTATGAAATTAAAGGAACGCCAATCAGTAAAAAAGAACGCTCTTCAAAATCGATGTTTACTGTTCGTTGCCTCGGTTCAAGTGAAGGTTTTGATCCCACTCGGCCAGCGAACGGCTATCTATTAAGAATCAATGGTAAATGGGTTCTTTGGGACAGCCCGGCTTTTTTAAAAAATCACCTGGATACCATCGGTTTGCCATTCGAAGATCTTGATGCAATCTTCATCTCCCATGTTCATGAAGATCATCTGGATGTAATGGAAACCATCCGCGAGGGTAAAAAAACAGATATCTACACATCACCTGAGATATTTCATTGCATGCTATTGAAACTTCAAGCCATATTTAATTGTAGTTATCAACAGACCAAAAAATATTTCAATTTTCACCCCATCTATGTGAATAAACCCTTTAAATTATTTGGGGCTACATTCGAAATGTTTTATTCAAGTCATGTAATTCCCGCTTTAGGTCTTCGATTAAGCGTTCCCAAAGGCAAAAAGGACTCACGGCTATTCCTCTCCGGAGATACCTTGTCCAAGAGAATGATCCAAAATCTATCAAAGGCAAAGATTTACAGTGCAAAACGTAAAAAGGAAGTTGAAAATTTTGTATCTGATAAGGACCGATATGATATCCTGTTTGTTGATTCAGGTAGCGGCGTCATACATGGCGACTATGCTGATTATGCTAAAAATCCGAACAAGGTTGTATACATGCACACCGGTAAGATAGCCCAGGATATACCTAAACATCACTTGTTTCTTAAATCCGGACAACGCTTTATTATTCATCACTAATCAAAACTGGTCGTACGCGGATTTATGAAATACAGGAAATACCCCATACTGATTATTTTCTGTATCTTTATTTCGGCCATCCCCTCTGTCTTGATTTCAGCAAATAATCGCCCGAAAATTGGACCTTTCCCGGTGAAAGGTCCAATTTTCAACGAAACTGATCAACCGATCGGGACCGCCCACGTTTATCCCAGGTATGTAGAGATTTTTGACACCCGTGAAAAGATGGTTGGCAAAGTGGGGGTATTGGTAGAATCCGGCATTGCTAAATTGTTTATTGTCGGTCATGATGAAAACCGCTCACTGGTTGGTTATGCAACCAGTGATAAAATTTTTAATCGCGAGGACAAAATCGTAGGCACTTACTTTTGGACGCCTACCTGGTCATTTGTGCATAAAACAGATGGAAAAAGGGCAGGCAAAGTTAAATGTATCGCCTGGCCCCGGGTTTGCGCCGCTGCTGTTGGTGGATACTTGCTCAATCTTCTCGAAGGGAAACCATGAAACTTCCCCGTAAACCCTCTGTTTCTGGATTGTTTTATCCGGCAGATCCATCAACCTTGAAAGGTTCTGTGGCCAAATATATCTCACAGGCCAAAATAGAATCTAACCGACCCGTAAAGTTACTCATTGTCCCACATGCTGGATACACCTACTCCGGTAAGATTGCAGGTGAAGGGTATGCAGAGGTAAGAGAAGGCGATTATGACCATGTTGTACTTTTGGGCCCATCCCATCGGCATTACTTCAAAGGAATGGCAGAATCCGGTGAGCACGCCTGGCAAACACCCCTTGGTGATATTGGGGTTAAAAAACTAAACCTCAAAGAGATCGAAATAAACTCGCCCTATCACAAAGATGAGCACTGCCTCGAAGTTCAGGTTCCATTTATTAAATATTTGTTCCCTAACGCTTTGATTTCTCCAATATTGTTGTCTGGCCCACATTCACAAGCGGTAAAAATGGCTGAGTCTTTATTCCCAATGGATACTCAAGATACCCTGTGGGTTGTCAGCTCCGATTTTAATCATACGGGTCCAAACTTCCGTCACTATCCCTTAGATTACGGTTTTAGTTCAGGCGAGAGCATGGATCACCGCGCGGTCGATTTTATCACCTCCGGCGATATTAATGGGTTCCATAGCTATCTGGACGAGACTAATGCCACCATTTGCGGAGCACTACCGATTTTAGTTGCGATGCATTTGATTAAGAAACTTAAACTGCCGAGTTTTACTTTTAAAAAATACGACTGTTCCGGACGACAAACCGGTGATAGTAGCTCTGTCGGCTATGCTACACTCTACTGTTGATATTCCGTAGACACTGGTGGAGTATCACATTGAGGAAGGAAAATAGAAATTATGACACCAGAAGAAATTACAAATAGATTAAAAGATTTTGCTCTGTTCGAAGATATTGCCAATGACGACGAAAAGATGGACAGAATTGCCTCAATATTAGAACCCAGGCAAATTAAAGCTGGAGAATTTATAATGAAGCAGGGCGATCAAGGTGAAGAATTGTTTCTGCTCTTGACAGGAGCCGTAAGGGTTCTAAAAAATACAAGGCAGGATGAAGAATACACTATTGTGGACCTAAAAGCAGACTACAATGTATTTTTCGGGGAAATGGCGCTCATGGATAGTGATGTTCGATCTGCTAGTATCAAGGTCCTTGAGGATTGCGACGTGCTGGTTATGGGCAAAAATAAATTTTTTGAATTGGGGAATAAACACCCCGAAATCGGACTTCCCATAACGCGCATTATTGGTAAAAAGATCTGCAGTAACCTCAGAAGCGTAAACAATGATGTTATTTTACTATTCGATGCTTTGGTGAACGAGATTCAATCCAGCCAATTGTGATCATCGACAACACTGTTAATTCCACTCCAACCGCATATTTTTAACTATTCCCGCTACTAAAACGAATGAGCCAGCAGAAACAATCTGATCTATTAAACGAGGTACTTGATTTTAAACCTCAAAAAATATTGGTGATCGGAGATTTAATGCTTGATCAGTATAATTGGGGAACGGTTGATAGGATTTCGCCGGAAGCGCCAATCCCAGTAGTTAAGATGGAGAAAGAAGAGTTTCGTTTGGGTGGAGCAGCCAATGTAGCAGCCAATATCAAAATGCTGGATTGTGATGCCTATCCTGTCGGACTAGTTGGTAATTGCCAGGCCGGTCATCAGATCTTGGATATCCTTCACAAAGCTGGCATATCCCATGAGGGTGTGGTTGTTTCTGAGGATTTCCAGACAGTAATCAAGCAAAGAATAATAACCCAGCAACAACAATTACTGAGATTGGATTATGAATCTGCCAGCCTGGACTTCAGCATCTTTGAAAATCAGCTAATTGATAAAATTAAGACTTTGTTGCCAAAAGTAAATGGTATCGTTATCTCAGACTATGCCAAGGGAGCTATCAGTTCATCTTTGACCGCAAAAATCGTTCAAGAAGCCTTATCTCTGAAGATACCCGTCATTTGCGATCCCGCCAAGGGTAAACCATTTGAGGCATATAAAGGTGTCACGGTAATAAAACCAAATAGGCTGGAGACGGAAGAAGGGACTCTGATAAAACTTAATGACAGAGAAGCAATATTGAGGGCGGCTTCTATTGTCAAAGAAAAAAGCCAGGCAAAATTCCTTACGATCAGCCTGGATAAGGATGGTGTCTTGTTTTATCGGGATGCAGCGCAATACAATTTTCTTGCGACAGAAGCCCCAGAAGTGCACGATACAACGGGTGCGGGTGACGTATTTGTTTCCATGCTTGCTGTATTGCTAGCAAACGGGGTTTCAAGTGAGATTGCCAGTCAAATTGCTAATATCGCCGGAGGGTTGGAGACATCTCATCTGGGTGTTGTATCCATACCCTGGTCAGATATTGTGGCTCATCTCTCTTCAGACAGCCTCAGCCGTAAAATTACCACGCTCCCCAGACTGAAACAGGAGTTGACCGGTAATCGAAAGCAGCCATTGATATTTACCAACGGTTATTTCGATAAAATATCAGCCGGTCATCTGCGATTTCTCCAGGAGATCAACCGCATTAAAGGTACGTTGGTCGTTGCCATTAATAGTGATCAATCAATCGTTCAAGAGAAAGGATCTGCCCCTTTGCTGGCAGAACAGGACAGAGCAAGATTACTGGCAAGTATAGAAAATGTCGCCAAGATTATAATATTCGACGACCAAGATGCCTCCCAACTGATTTATGAATTGAGCCCGGACATCGTCGTTAAAGGGGAGGCTTTTAAAGGCAAAAGACTTCCTGAACAGAAGGCTATAGATGCCTCCGGTGCAACTGTCGAATTTATCCAGCATTTCTCATGGTAGGAGCTGATATTTAGCTATTGCAGAACGTTTCCAACCAAATCTTCATAATCCAAACTGGAATTTCAAAAAATTGCTACGTATCGTCAGCGGGAAGTATAGGGGGCGAAAACTTTCCTCGCCAAAAGGAAAAGAGACAAGGCCTACTCTCGAAAAAACAAGGGAAATCATATTTAACACAATATCGAGCCGCTATTCCCTTGATCACTTCGTGGCCGTTGACCTATTTGCTGGGAGCGGTGCTATGGGCTTTGAGGCGCTCAGCAGAGGTGCAAAAAGTGTCATTTTTGTTGACATCAGTAAGTCAAATTGCCGACTAATACAGAGAAACATAGACAAGCTCGGTGTGGGAAATGATTGTCGAATTTTCAATGCAGATGCCATAAAATGGCTCGAGGTTAACAAGTGGGGTGAGGATCCAAAGATGTTTTTCCTAGATCCGCCTTATCAAACCAAGCTTGGACAGCAGGTCTTTGACTTACTTGGTAATACAAAATATCAGATCAATGATAGCCTGCTTGTCTTAGAAACAGATAAGGATCACGCATTATCATTTACAGATATTTTTAAGATATTTCGTCAGAAAACAGTGGGTAAAACGCGGTTGGATTTTTTCAACATTACGAATTAGGACTACCGATGAAACGGGCCTTCGCAGTTCTCTTAATCTTCACAGTCATAGTTCCCGCTGTCCTGGCTGACAATGGATCTCTTTTGGTTCTAAAAAATACTTACTTCTATAAACTTCCTTCAAAAAAGGGAAAGCGGATACTCACCAGGAAACGACAAGCTTACGATGTGATTGCCGTTAAGAATAATGGCGGCTCTCAAATGTTTAAGGTCCGCGTACCTGCAAAAGCCAATATAGTTAATGAAAGCGGCTATGTGGCGGAGACAGATCCGGAAATCAGAGCATTGGGTCCAGAAAAGATTAAAGTGTTTAGTGAAATACCGACCATTAAATCTGATTTGACACGTTTTAAACTGGTTCCTTCCAATTACCTTTCAATTACTGGTAGAAAAGAGCATTCGAAGGATTTTCCCTATCTGACCTGGCGGGCAGTGAATTACAAAATAAATACACCTTCAGAATATTGGATTGCAGCTTGGGCTGGAATATATCGCCCGGATAAGGACGCCGATTGGCTGAACCGAATTTACCAGAAAACCATTACCCGGAACCTCAATCAAAGTCTTATATCCAAAATATTGCAAGGCTTGGTAGAAGCTGGATACACTAAAGAACAGGTGAGATTGGCGCTTGGAGAACCAGTGAAGGAGCAGATTGCCCTAGAAAACAATCAGCTTGAATGGATATATACCGATAGAAAAGTAATCTTTAAGAACAACAGGGTTATGCAAGTTCTATAATCAACCAAAGCCCCCAGCAAATTCCACATTTCAACGGCAGTTACCGCCATGCGGTGTTAATCAATCCAGAAATTACCTGGCTGATTTTGCACACCGAAACCCAACATCTTTCCATCCATAGGTAGGACGACTGCTGCTTCGAACCCATCCAATGGCTTCCTTCTGTGTCTTTGCCCAAGAGCCCCCCCTTATCACTTTTTCCCGGCCAACTTTAGGGGAATAATAACGGCTTCCAGGAAAAGGCTTCAGATAACTGTCAACCCACTCTCTTACATTGCCAGCCAAATGTTGCACACCATATTCAGAAATATCCTTGCTGGCCGACGTTACTGATGAAGGCCCTAACACGCCAGACTCCACTGTTCTAGCATAGTTAGAATAAAATTTTGTTCCAGACCAGGGATATTTTTTCCCATTTTGCCCTCGGAATGCTTTCTCCCATTCAACTTCTTTGGGCAACCTTTTACCTTGAGTACGACAATATCGATCCGCATCTTTCCAGCTGACCATCACCACCGGATGATCCGCTTTTCCTTCGGGAATAACGCCTCTCGGCCAAGAGGGCGGTGGCCGATGTTTAAATCGTCTTACAAAAGCATGGTAGTCTTGATTAGAAACTTCGGTACGGTCAATATAATAAGCCCTTAATGGAACTTTGAAAGATGGAGTTGAAATGAGAGCACCGGAATTTGAACCCATTACAAAAGCACCGGCAGGGATGTAAATCATACTGCTGCGCTTTTTAGAGATTTGTGGTTTTCTTTTTCCAGCCCCAGCATTTTGCCCACCAAAGCGAATTGTTTTTGCCCATTCGATAACGCCGTTATAGATATTCAGCATCTTTAGCGAGGCAATATAACTATCACCTTTAGACGTGATGCGTCCGTAGATGAAGGCATCTATACCGTACAACTCCCCCATCCGCTTCGCTTTGGATTCATCGATAAATTCTTCCATACTGAGTTTTTGTTCCACCAGTATGAGCTGAAGGTTTTCTCTATCTACTACCTGAAAATTACCGTCCTGCGTTATCGCCACAGACAAATAATCGATAATGCGATCTTCGTTGAAGTCGCTTTTTATGCTCCAAAAACTTAATTGGTTAATCTTGCTTCCCTTCAATCTGTCGATGTTTTGACGAATCGAATTTGACATTTTCTCACCGAGGTCATTGATCGTCACAGACTGCTTTGACAGTTCCGTTAGTTGAAATATTTCGGACCAGACAATGGCAGAACTTTCCACATCAATAGCCTTAAAAACAATAGTATCTCGGTAGTATCGGCCGTATACAAATAAATCCACACCTAGCAACTTCCCTAGCTGTTTATAAGTGTCTTGCGAAACCATGCCCGTTAAATTGAACTTCTGCTCATCAAGAATGAGTTGCAGTTTCGAACGATCGATCAACCGAAATCTTCTTTTTTGAACAATCTCGTTTTCAGTGTAGTCAATTAGTTCATCAACGGTTTCTTTGTTTATAGTACCTTGAATACGTGAGAAGGCGATGGTTGAGTAAGCCACATTACCTGGTATCTGATTCAGCGAGTTCGCAATTTTTTGAGCCAGATCCAGTGTATCAAACGCAAACGCATCGCCAAATATCAACAGATTTAGCAGGAGGCCAATAGTCAATTGAATCGCTCTGCGTCGTAAACGTTGCAAATAGTTAAAATACATAACCCTTTTTGTTAATCCGTGATTGTCGTAGTAGTGTCTATATGACAAAGTCTGGCTGAGGGGCTACAGGGTGTTATCTATTGGTCTACTGGATTTACCAGTTGTGTCCTCTGAAAAAAACG
>Ga0257125_1003354_pt1 | contig 11552 bp, 18 predicted proteins | sample SI106_200metaG_FD_190183 | JGI IMG/M metagenome (GOLD analysis project Ga0257125, IMG submission 190183) | Marine microbial communities from Saanich Inlet, British Columbia, Canada - SI106_200 | ecosystem: Environmental > Aquatic > Marine > Inlet | place: Canada: British Columbia | collected...
CTTAAACTGAATTTGTTCAGTATATTATTTTCGAAAAATCAAATCAAAAATTCATGATCAAAAAATGACCTACAAAAATATATACAAAAGTCAATAAGTAATATATATGAATGAAAATCTAACGGTAGTTAAAAGATTGAAAAAACAAAAGATTATATTATTATATTATAACTATATGTAAAATGGAAGAAGACATATTTTTTAAATATACTGAGATATTAGATGATCAGTTTGATGATTGTTTAGATATAACATATTTTAATTATGGTATACCAACAATTAAAATAATATATGATCCAACAGTTAATTATGATGATTTGAACAATGCTTTACCAATAGAATGGATTGACAATATGAATGCTGGAAAGTTACAAATAATCATGAAAGAATTTAATGAAGAATCAGATGAATATAAACAAACAATAGATATATTAAACACTCCTGTAATGTTAGAAATGAAGGAAAGAGTGATGGATTTTTTTAATGATGTAAATAAATGAATAAAAAATTGAAATTATAATTTATGACAAAATGTATATTACATTTAATTTATTATCAATGAAAACAGAAATCAAGAATATTAATTTGATTAATTATTTGCGTAAATATATTGATATCGATATGAGGAAATTGACAGATAATGAATTAGATGATGTTATCAATGTTATAATAGAGACTGATAATTTTATACGTAGTAAACTTCGAAAAGCAAATTGTGAAAAAGAAAGAAGGATGGAACGAAATAACTATGATATATTAGATGTAATATCATATTAACTTACAACAAAAAATTGAAAAAAAAAGTGTATACTAATTTTGTTGTATTTAACCTATTTATTTTTTACAATGAGGAACAAAATTAATAATAATCCTTTGATTAGTCAACTACATAGGTATTTGGATAATGATATGACAAAATTTACCAGTGATGAACTACGTGAATTGATTAGTGTAATTGAAGATGCTGAGAAATATCTACAGATGAAAGTTGGAGATGCTAACTATGTTATCATGGATAGAAGTGGAATGTTGAACAATCGAATTGAATATAACAATATGGCTATTAATAGACTAAATGGATGGGGAAAATTTAGTAGAGATATTATTCGTGCTATGCTTCATTAAAAAATTCATAAATGTTATCATTATGGAGTTATAAAAATAGATGAAGCCACATCAACATATCTTCACAACAAAAGTAATGAAGCATTTGGTGAATTTTTACATAAAAACGGATTAACATAAAATGCTTCTGAGTTTGATTTCCGAAACACAGTTTGATTATTCATTAAATTTAATGAGTAATCAAACAAAAAAATAAAATACAATGTGAAACAGTTATTTCTTTATAGCTTTTTCAAATCCATATCTTGAAATTTCTTTTGAGTTTCCTGTTTGAACAGTCTCAATTCCTTTAACTCTTTATTTATAGATTCCATATCAGTACGCATTTTCTTCATTTCATCTATCATTTCACGCTTGAAATCATTAAATTCTTGCATTTGCTGAAGTTTGTATACATCTTGTTCAATAGCGTTGATTGAACTAAGTGCGTGTCCAATATATTCTGAAGTGAAATGAGGATCAAATTGCTGAGGATATCTGAATCTGTATCCATGGTATTTGTGATACCTAATAAGAGGAATTTTCAAGTTGAACGAACCTCCTTCTTCGACGATGTGTATATTTAAAACGTTGTGTTCATCGATATCAAGAACGGCATTAGATGATGCTATCTTTTCTGTGAAAGCATACATACTACCAAATTTCTCAATGGTGGATGACATTAGAAGATCATTGATTCCATCATATACCGACGAATCATATACGATACGAACATCGCGCATACCATTCACTTGTTGACGATCGGTAAATATGATGGTAACTTCTTGTTTTTCGGTTTTCAACGTATACGGATCTAGAATATTGATTACTACCTTAGCTTTAAATTCTGGCATTGTATCAGTAATAGTTAGATAGTAAAAGATATTACATACGTTTTATTTTCAATTTTTCTTGTTAAAAATTGAAAATAAAATGGATATAATATTTGAATATTAATAAAATAGTAACACTATGGATGCCAGACGTAAAATGTCAAATGATGAAATTCAACAGTTTAGATATTTCCATACAGTAAGATTACAAAAAATAATTGAAAACAGTTTACAGTTCTGCCATCCAATTGTAATGGCTGAACAGATACAAATACTTGGTAAAATAAGTAAAACATTACAAAAATTGGTAGATCACTGTATACCAGAATCTATTCTTCAACTTGATCTAGACACAATTAATATGGAATCTGGTTCAAATGGTATAAGTGGTATAATTGCGATGTATACAATGGAAGTATGTAACGATATTTCAGAAGAAGATAAAGAAAAAACGAGAATTGATTTACTACATACAAGGGAGAAACACGAAACGAAATTAAGGAGATTAACAGATAGTTTGAAAGAGAAAATTGATAAGAAAACAGTTGGATCATTATATTTAGTAGTTCAACATTTTAGTAACGATGTAGGAGAACTTAAATATTTAACTAATACTGAAATTAAAAAATTTGGAAGTAAATATACAAAAAGCATATATGATTAAAAGTAGGAAAAATTGATTAATAAACTTATATAAGATGTATAATTTCTTTTATTAAAAACAACAAAATGAAAGCATCTGGTTATTTAATAAGATATAATAGGGAAGATTTCTATTATATAAATACAAGTATGATTCCAAATGAAATATACTATGAACTATTTACTAATGATGATGAACAAGTGGAAACATGGTTTGATAGTAAAAAAGACATAGAATATCACGGGATCATTTTATCAATTAGTGGCTCAAATAAGGAAATGTATGCTGTAATAGAAGTAGATAAAACAGAAATTGTTATTAATCTTTATAATGAGATTAACCATAAGAATAATCGGATACATAAGTCAGATATTGAAAAACGTTTAGCAACAAATTATGGATGTGTTGGAATTGAAATGGAAGATTGTAATATACCAGTTACTATAACTCCTTATTTAATTATATAACTATTTTAGTAAATTATATGATTGATCATAGTCTCCATCCACAACATAAAACTTAATATTTCTTTATATAAAAAATTGAAAATAAATTACATTAATTAGTCTTAATACAAATATGTTATAAATGGCTCCGCCATATCTTAATAAATATGAGTCAATTCTTTATACGTTAAATATTATAGCATTATTTGTAGTGCTTTATAAAACACCAACATATTTACATAAACATTGGTATAATAATATTTATGTAAGTCCAGATGATGATAAATGTATAATTAGTGGTTATACATATGAGTTAACATACAAGGAATTACCAACAGGTAATATATATTTATGTTTACCATTATTATTAGTTAATTATTCAGTTAATGGAATTCAATATACGGATATCAAAACGAACGCATATGAATATATGGATTTAAAAAATATGATAAGATACGAAGAATTTACAGAAAGTAAAAAGATAGATTGTATAAATAAATTATATAATAATAATGAATATTTATATGGAAATTCTATAGGAAGATGTTTAATAACATATAATCATCCTATTCCAGAAAATGAACATTTATGTAGAGCATATACATATGAGATATATCATGAGCAGGGTATATCAGATTATGGGAAATATTGTCAAGATGGATATAATGAGGGTTGGACGATTATATATTGGATTAGTAATATATGTTTAACATATATACTATACTGGATGTTTATTGGAATATTTTATTTGATTATATCATCAGCAAAAAAAAGAATAAAACATGAAAAGAAGGTACATTACGAGTAGTTAATAATCATGTTAGAAAAATTGAAAAAAAAATTCATTTATTAACTTTATTAGTAATATATTATAAGTTTAAGTAATCATATATGATCAATGGAAGTAGAGCAATTAATATCTAAAGCATTTAATTCATTACATCTTAGAGATTGTGTTCCGCCAGAAACATGTGATGTGTTGATGGAGGATAAGATGTTTGATACAATTATGGATAATGAAGAAAAATATAGTGATAATGAACGGATAGATAAAAATCTTTTTAAGAGGGTTGTGTATGCTGTACGTTTATTAACAAGAGAATCAATATGTCCAGATGTCACAAAAACTGATTTTATTATGTTTTTAAGAATTACGAAAGCATTTATAGATTCCGTTATAACGAGTAGGATATGGATTATATCAAGTGATTCAAGTATGACAAAAAGAAATTTAATATGTAATATCGATACAGTAAATAGATATAAAATATCAAACATGATAACACTAAGAACACATATTAAGAATTTGGAGATGATTCAAGTAGATAATTATATATTTGATCCAATAATGGTATTTGATATTTTTAGAAATATGAATCATTCAGTTCCACATGGGATGTTTGTATCAGTCATGATGAAACATTACAATAAGATTACAAAGGTAATTGGATATTCAAATATTAAACTAAGAGTTAAATATCAAGGTAAGAAATACATTATGGTAGAAATAATATTTAATAAGAAAAATTGAAATATGAACTGTTTATTTATATGATGCTTATCATATTTAATAAAAAATAGATTATAATGAGAAGACATGACGAATATACATTCAAAAGTTTGGTGATACATTTTTTACAATGTATGTTGATTATAGTGTTGATATCAGTAATTTTTACATTTATAATGATTATAATAAGTCATCCATATGGATATAGAAGTAATTATTATTCGAATCCTATAGTTAATTTTATGGATGATCTAATTTATATGTTTAGACCTCCTCCAGCATGGTGGTATTGGTAAAAAATAAAATAAAGTAAACTAATATTCAACAATATGAATCATATCATTAATTAGCCGTTTTCCTCTATAGCGACAATTAGCATCTTTAAGATTAATTAATGTGAATTTAAATTTTCTATGTATTAATTTTTTTATAATATTATCATTACATTGAGAATTACATAGAGCATGGATACACATTTCATCAACATCAATACCTGAATTAATGATATATTCAATAAGTTTATTATTATTAGTCACGGAACAAGCTATTTCCAAACATTTATTATCAAGATTGAATCCATTATTAATTAATCGTTGAATAGTATCTATTTTTTTAACTAAATAGAATATTTCATAGAATTCATCAATTGTTGGTAGAATTCCATTTTCAATAGCGAAACAAATAGCTTCCGCATTTTTGTTTGAGATAGCTTCAGAAATAACACTTGTAGATGTTAATACTTGTTGTGGGAATGTGTTAATTATTAGTTGTAATACTTCTGAACTACAACCAGATTTAGTACAAAAATCTAAATCATCGTTTGTTGGTATATATCCTTTACCTAGTAATAATTCAGTTAATTCTAAATCTTTACAACATTCTCTAAATAATTCCTGACTGATAATAGGACTATGATTTGTGTAATGTGTAACTATTTTTGTTACAATATCTATAATTAATGTATCGTAATATTTCGCTGTTTCTTTGAAAGATATATATTCTTTAATCATTATGATACAGTTTTTTTCAGATAGTTGTATATTATTTGAAACAATGTGTTTATATAAACAACTATGAGTATCTGAGATATTTAAACAAATATATGATATTGCTTCTTCATCTAAATGTATTTTTGTAATAAAATAGTCAATTGCATTTGAGATATTTAAGTGTCTTAGTTGGAATATTAGTTTTGCGTCATCCGATGTTAGGTTATCAGAATTATTAGTTAATATATCAGTATTGATAGTAGGTTTAAAATATCCGTCCATATTATCATATAATGATAGTAAACTAGTTAATGATTTAATAAATTCCCTATTTGGTTTAAATTTACCAGTTTCAATAATAATTGAAATAAATCCAAGAACAGTAGAAGTTACCTGATTTGTTATTTTTTTATTATGAGTAGAATGATTTTCAATAAGTGTGTCAACTAGTAGTTTTGGAAATTGCTGTTTATCTGATACATAACTATATATATTATCTATTATAGGTTTATAAGTCCATTGATTATACATAATGTTTATCATAAACTTACAAATAGCCTTATCATGGTGTATATTTTTATCATAAAATAGTTCGAGTAATGTAAGTGTGCTATTAGAAATGTAATTTAGTTTTATAAAAATTGTAGTGAAATTTGGCAGTGTTAACAATTCTGGTTCGTTATAGAGGATATTATATAATATTCCAAATATATCATAATTAAATGAATTTTTACCTTTACGATAGATGCGCCAATTAGTAGTTATTGTTTCTAATATGTGTTTTAATATTGATGTTGTAGTTAGTAAAGGGAATATTTTATTAAATAGATCTTGGTGAATTTTATATTTTTCATGATGTGTTGAAATGATGTATGATAATTTTGTAAAAATATTTATAATTGTTTCTTTTCTTTTTTTATATTCAATATTTTTAAATGTTTTACACCCTTGGAAATTTAAAATGGAACATATTTAAGTAAAATTATAAATATTAAAATACTTAAAGAAAACATTACATATAATATGTAGAATGAAGTTTAGAAGGTTTCTTCTGCTAATGGTTTGGTATTTGATAATTATGAAAGTGAACCAACCATCACTTAATGATTATTATCATAAATCCTTCTTCTGTTCTTATAGTTGAATAGGGGTTAAAATGTCGAAAACGTTACTGGCTGTTATTCGTTAAGATTATAAGAAATAAGCTACAGAAGCAACATTAGTTGCTGTCAGGGGCGTGCCCATTTTAATGGGGTATTGGCGGGGAGTTGCTACCCACTTTTAATATTAAATATTATAAGGCCTCAAAACCAAAATTTACACGTCCTGAAACGGGCAAACCTTGTTTAATTTATTTTGGGTAGTTTGTCCCATTTTAAATTTCCAAGGGTGTAAAGTAAGATGATATTAATATAGTATAAGTTAGTAGATTTTTTTCAGTTATTCTACCACCTTGATTAATTAAACTTTTAAGTTCATCAAGATTGAAATCGATATCAGGTATTAGATTCGATATTTGAACTTGAATATAATCGTTAGTATTGGTTGACATTTTGTTAAAATATTATATAATTTATATTTGTTATAAAATAAAATTTCAATATTTTTGACATATAAAGTATCTAATACAATATAATAGTAAAAATTGAATAATAAATAACATGAATACAAATGTTATAGATATTTCAAATAAACATATGGATTACTTAAAACTAACGAAAAAAAAATTATTTGAGGAATGTGAAAAATTAGGTGTAGGCAACTATAAATCAAAAGGGAAAACAGAATTAATAGATTTAATAATTAATAAAAAAATGGAGTCAGTTAAAAGTATATATAATTGTGACTATGACTCATTAAAAAAATACTATGATGAAGTACTAAATATGGATAAAAGCACCTATAAAACGAGTAATGATGAACCGACGCCAATACCATGTGTTGAAGAGATGTTAAATAAAATACCAGAAGAATTGTGGAAAATAAAAGATTTAAAAATATTAGACCCATGTTGTGGGAATGGGAATTTTGGGTTGCCAATATATAATAAGTTATTAGAATATCATGATAAAAAAATAATATTAGAGAATATACTAGAATTCAATGATATTAATGAAGATAGATTGAATAATGTTAGGGAAGTTTTTTGTGAAATTAAATACAAATTACGAATAACGAATAAAGATTTTATAACCAGTGAAAATGAAAATTTATATGATTTAATAGTAGCAAATCCGCCATATGCTAAAATATTAGAAAATGGTAAGAGAGCCTCTAAGAATCATAATTTAATAAAAGTGTTTGTTGGTAAATCGTTATCATTATTAAAACCAAATGGGTATTTATTATTTATAACACCAGATAATTGGATGTCATATGCAGATAGAAATACCTTAATAGAAGTATTAACAAAATTACAAATAATTCATTTGGATATACATAGTGCGAAGAAATATTTTAAAAAAATAGGTTCAAGTTTTACATGGTATATAATACAAAATCGTAATTCTTATAAAGACATATCAATTTCTGGTATATGGAAGAAGAAAGAGTATAATAGTATGGTAATATCAAGTAAAAGAAAGTATATACCATTGCTATATACACTAGAAGTATATAACATATTGAAAAAGACGATAGACAATAATGAACTTTCAAAATTTGATGTTAAAACAAGTAGCGATTTACATAGATATACGAAAGCAGATTTAATAAGTAACACTAAAGATGATACATATAAATATAAATTAATACATACTCCAATACAGACAGTATATTCATCAAGACCTCATAAGTATCAAAATGGGTATAAAGTGTTTATATCAACCACAGATAAGTATCAGGTATTTGTAGATAATTGTGGGATGACACAGTCAATAGTATTCATAATATGCGATACTAAAAAACAGGCAGAAAGGTATAAAAAGATATTGGAACATCCATTATATATATTTATAAATAATATATGTAGATGGGGTAATTTTAACAATATTAGGATATTACAAAAATTTCCAATTCCAGATATAGAATATGATGGAAAACATAAAAAAATATATGATTATTTTAAAATTAATGATGATGAAATAGAATTTATAAATAGTAATATGTAGTTAATTGTTTTATTATTCAACATCATGATCATAATTATTACATAAAATTGGCTTTATTTTATATTTTTTTTTGAAGTCAGCTATAAATTTTCCTTCATATATATGATATGATTGGACAATTGTTTCGATTTCTTCATCAAGTATTTTAATTTTTGCTATAGATTTTGGAAGTTTATATCCATACATTTCAATATTACAATCTAATTCAAGATAAAATAGAAATGTATTGTAAATAAATGCATTCGTATTTGAACAACTTCCAGATTTTCCACGTTCTTCTATATGATGACCACATAGATAACTACTAGTTCTGCCTAAAAGTCCAGTTCTAGAACCTCCAAGTTTGACAAGTTTACCATTTAATACAAATGCATATAGCCATTCTGTTTTTTTATTAGAGTATTCATCTTTAGATATAGTTGGTACAAATTTAATAAGAGTTTGTCTACATTTTTTATTGGATGGAGTTTTATCATCATCTAATACAATATCTGCAACTTTGATAAAAAGATTCTTTTTATCGTAATTGTCAAATGCGATAGTTTCATTTATATCAATAAGTTTTATCCACTTATTATAATCTAAACTATCATATAATTCCTTACTATTTTTTCCAGAAATATCTGTTATCTGTCCATCTATTTGTTCCATTATTTATGTGTGGTATAATTTATATTTGTTATAAAATAAAATTTCAATATTTTTGAAAAATTGAAAATAATACATTATATATTGTTTAATATATTTATTTAGTTTTAATTAATGAGTATATGCTCATTATATAATAGTCTTAAACATATACGAAAAGATATATATCATAACGATGAGTATGATATAGGTTTTTGGTTGGAAGATGGATTTGTATGTGTGTTCAGAACAATTACTTCTAAGTTTGGTATATATCAAATGGAAATAATAGATGATATATATTTTACATGTATAAAAGAGTTTGATACATGTGTAGAAGTATTAAGTTATTTGTTATGTAATTATTTAAAAAGTTGAAAAATTATTTTATTAGTGTTTAATAATATTATTAGATGTTAATATCATGTCATCAATACCAACAATAGTTGAAAACTGTCCTATTTTAGAGTTACCGAATAAATGGACGATCCAAGGATTTTCTAAGTCAGGTATTAGAACAGGTTTTATGTTAGAACCATTACATGTGTTATTAGACATTGGATTAACATCATATACAAATTCGAAAGCAGTATTTTTAACACATATACATATTGATCATACATTAAGCATTCCAGAAACATTTTTAATAACAGATTTTGTTAATCATGACAAGACACCAAAATATTTAATATTTAATATTTAATATTAATGATAATGAAATGGTATGTAATTATCTGAGTACGTTGATTGATTTAGCAAGGGGAAAGAAAGATTATTGTAAAACACATAATATGGATGTGTGGACTATAACAAGAACAACACCAATATATGTTAATGTTGGAGAGTATGCGCAAATATCATCATCATCGGGGATAGTTGATATTGAAGTATTAGAATGTCATCACAATATTCCATCAATTGGTTATGGATTTACGACTATAACAAATTTATCAAAAAAGAGTAAACCTAATTTTATGGCAATAGATGAAGAATGGGGGGCATTTGATGCAACCAATTTGCAAAATATAAGTATAATATTTAATTATATGAGAACATGGTTTGATTATGTATTGGTTATAAGTCATATAGATGAATTGAAAGGCGAAATGGATGATATAATAGAAATAGAAAGGGTTAATAACACAAGCAAGATAAGAATTGATTAAAAAATGAAAATAGTTTTGTATGTATTATTCGTTATATTTTAGATATTACAGGGTTTGATGAAAATTATGATAACATTAAAACATGGATTATGAGTAATCATAAAATGCCATCTATTATATCGGAAATTCCATTGGAAAAACAGATTGGAAAATTATGTAAACAATATAGAACACATAAAGATTTACTAACACAAGAAATGATTAAAAAATTAGATGATATTGATGAATGGTATTGGAATTTATATGAGCATTTGGATGTGTCATTAGAAAAATTACAAGAGTGGGTTAGAGATGCGCACAATAATTGAAAAATTGAATAATTATTTTATGGTAAACAAATGGTATTTTCTAATAAAAATCATAATATGACTTATTATGTTAAGTATAATAGGAGATATGATACAATATTAGGGAAGACAGGAGGATTAAGTAAACAAATGGGTAATTGTGTAGATGTATCACAAATATCAGTTGTAATCAATAATTTGGAGGAATATGTTACACATAATTATCCATGTAAAAGTTATATGAATGAACATCCTAATCATGATTCAGATACACTGATATTTGAATCGTTAACATCATTTAGTTCATGTGTAAATTTAGTAATATTAATGATTAGTTACAATAATATTGAATCATTGGTAGGAATTTCAAGTTGTGTAAATTTAAGATATATTGATTGTTCTTTTAATGAATTAAAATCATTAAAAGGGGTTGAAAAATTAGTACATCTATCTGAATTTCATTGTGATGATAATCATCTAAAATCGTTAAAAGAATTAAGAAATTGTATGAATTTAGGATATTTATATTGTTCGCATAATGAAATAGAATCATTATATGGTTTGGAGAAATGTATTAATCTTAAAATTTTAGAATTGAATTTTAATAAAATAGCTAATCTGAATGTGTTATATAATTTACAGAAATTATATGAATTACAATGTGGATTTAACAAAATCAAAACAATAAATTCATTGTCAAAATGTATTGAGTTAAAGGTTGGAAACTGTTAGACGAAATACTAACTAACGCTAATTATATTAATTGTAAAAATATTTCTACTATTATTATATTATGTATTTTGTCATGAATATTTAATATTATATCAATATATAAAC
>Ga0257125_1003359_pt1 | contig 11536 bp, 1 predicted proteins | sample SI106_200metaG_FD_190183 | JGI IMG/M metagenome (GOLD analysis project Ga0257125, IMG submission 190183) | Marine microbial communities from Saanich Inlet, British Columbia, Canada - SI106_200 | ecosystem: Environmental > Aquatic > Marine > Inlet | place: Canada: British Columbia | collected...
GAAATTTGGCGAAGCTGCTGGAAGTTATAATCAGGGTAGTGGTATGGTGGCAGACCGTATGCAAAGAGAATTAGCAGCGGCCAATAAAGCATATGAAGAAGCATCAGAGAAATATAAAAAATTATCTTCTCAAAGAGGAGTAATTGACAAGCAAAGAATAAGTATTCAAAATACCTATATCCTAGAAGAAGAAAAGCTTTTCCAAAAAAGACTGAAAATAGCTGGTGAAATGAAAGATGGTAAATTAGATGTGGGCGTAGGGGCGTATCAAGCTGCTTTAGAGGGCGGTGTTGAAGCAAAGAAAAGGAAAGAATCTGGTCAAAAACAGTTTGGATCGCTAGCCACCAGCGCTGCTTTGGGGTTGGGGACACGAGCCGGTAATACAGTAGAACTAACAGGCGGTGGAATAACGCACAAGCGGTTTAAAGAAGTAATGGAAGAAGAAAAGAAAAAATATTTTGAACAAACGGAGGGAGAAGAGATGAGCGACTCTGAAGCATTTAAAAAAGCGTGGAAAGAAGTAGTTGATCCATATGGTGATCAGACACCTAAAACTATTGAAGAAAAATTAGAATCCAATAAAGCAATGACAGAAGCTAAACAAACATTTTTCGGTTCCGAACAAGCCGGAGCAGAAGAAGAAGCATCTCAAGGTAAAAAAGATGCCATATTATCCCACCAATTGATCACTTTAAAAAATATTAATGCCCAAACACAAGCACAGGTCGGGCATGCTGATGCTTTGATCTCTAAGATAGCTACTGTTGGAGCTACGGAGAAAGAGAGAGAAAGTATAGCGAAAATTATGAAGGAAGCTCAAAAATCCATAAACAAAGAAATAGAATTAGAAAAAAAACTTAGAGCAGTTGCTAAAATGACTCAAATAGATCAAAAAAGAATACTGGGAGAGCAAACAGATGAATGGGAAAAACAAAAAGCAAAAATAGATAAACTTACTGTTGCTATCCAGTATGAGGCTGCTCTTGGTAAAGATGTTTCAAAGTTAGATAAAGAAAGAAAAGATTTATTAGGAGATTTAAATAGAATATCAGGCGAGATGGCAGGAAAACAAGACGAAATTAGCAGAACTGCGGCTGATATAGCGACTAAAGATCAAGCTATCGCAGAAAAACAAAAGAAAATGGCAGAATATGTAGAAAAACAACTAGAACCATGGAAAAAGATTCTAGAGATCAAAGGCCAATTATCTGCTGCTACAACTGGCCAATTAAATTCTGAAATAGCATTGATACAAGCCGGTGGATTAAATGAGGCTGGTAGCAAAAAAATAGAAGTATTAAGAGTTGCTGCAAGAAAAGCTCTGGATGATCAGGTACAGGCTCAAAAAGAATTAAACGCAGAAATAAGCAAAGTTAAAGAACAGGCCAAGACAGCCGGTGAAAAGGATCGCATTCCACTTCAACAGCAGCTTGCAAGATTGGAAGCTGATCGTAGAGAAGGATTGAAAAAAGAAGCCGATCTTAAATTGAGTGCATTCGAGATAGACAAAGCAACAATTTATCAGAATTCTTTAAGATTAGAACTTCGTAAACAAGAAACATCTAAATTAGAAGTTATGGTTGGTATGATGGATAACTTTATGATGGGTGTAGGGGCTAGTGCCGAAATGAGAATACAAGTTATTAAATCTCTTGGCAACCAAATAGTTGAAGTCGATCAACAGATTGCTAGTGCTGAAGCCAAAATGAATTCTGCTGAGAACGCTGAAACTAAAAAGAAATTTGAAAAAGAATTAAATGGATTGCAGATAGAAAGATTGAATTTGATGCAAAAACAGGCACAACAAGGCAAGGCGTTAAGAGATGGTTGGATCGGGGCCATGAACGCCATGACAGTTGGTAGTGGCCGTATTACTAAGATCGTTATGGGTCAAGAAAAAAGCACAGGCATGGCTTTGCAGTATCTTGATAAAATGGCTGTTTCTGCTAAAAGTGGCGCAATGGGACAAGGGTATAGAGCAGGAGAAAAATTTGGAACTTCATTCGGAGAAATAGAAAACAAACGCATGCAGGGTCCATACGACACTACTATGGGCGGAAAACCATTTGAAGTAGAAAAAATAATACAAGGTAATATCAAAGGGGCAATGGAAGAATTCGCAGATCGTTTGGGCAAAAATATTGCTGGTATTGTCGCTGGTGGAGGTTCTGCCCTTGGTGCTTCTGGTCAACCTGCAAGAATGGGAACAGACATCGAAAAACGTGTTGGCAAAGGGGGAGGGACTCAAAGACTTGGTCCTGGTGAAGCTACTGGCGGCTTTGCCAGCAAAGCCCTCGCTAAACTGGAAGAAGACCAAGTAAAGAATGAAGCCAAAATGGAACAATTACGTACGACTATCAAAGAACTTGAACAATTAGGTGGCGAAGAGCCTGTACATGTTATCAAGATGGATTTCGGTGATACTGCCTCTGAATTGTCTAAGACGATTGCAGCGGCGATACAGAGTTCCAGCGATGATATTAAAAAAGTTATAAAAGATATGTTTAGTACAGAATTGGATGTTGGTTCTGGTAGGACACCATCTCAGTAATTTATTCATAAAATATGTTATTAATTCCGAAAAATATAATGTACTGCTAACAAAGATTTTATAAATAGGTGGATTAATGGCTATTTCTCCAAACCAGAGGGTTTTACATCCTGCGTTCTATTCAACTGATGGGTGTTGTCTTGACGATTACGGCAACGCCCGTAATAATAAATTGGAAGAACCGTGGGGCAGTGTGCCTATAGAATATTTGCCAGCGGAATCACTTCGTTATGGGTTCGCTTTTAGTGTAATTCCAGAGCATACACACACAGTACCTTATTATAAAAAAAGAAAAGCCGATCCTGCTGATGTCGAATTTAAACAGCATACTTGTGGAGAATTGTTTTGGAGTTTCTCTACCGACAGTATAGACATTTATCAAAAATGTATTAATAGAAGTCTTTTTACTAATACCAATGGTCTTAAAGACGGTCAAATCCATATACATACCACGAAAGAACAAATAGATGGCACTTTTGTTACTCATATTAACCATGACGAAAGAGATACAGAAACTGATGATAATGGTGATTTAGGAGTTGCGTGGAAACAAGATTATGAAGCACGCAAACCTCATGTAGAAAGATTCGCAGATGGTTCGATTGCAATTACAACACTAACTTATGAAATGGGCGCTGGGAGTTTGGTAGAAGCGGAATATGGCAAACCCACATGGGGGTTCAGACAAGATACTAAACATGTATTTATGCATGATCCCGAAGATCAGAGAACCAATTTGAGCAAAGAAGATCGGCCATCTACTCTTCCTGATTGGCATCCACAACACGGACATGAAGAATGCCATGCGTTAGGAATAGCAAAGTGTGGTAAAGATTTGAAAAAAGAAGAGAATTGGATACCGTCTAAATTCGTTATGCAAATGGTTGCTAGGAGGATTCCACTAGAAGATGCTTCCAGTAGCAACGGTGGTGATTGTCCTGAAGATAAATTGTACCACTGGGATCCAGATCAAGATTGTTCACAGAACGATGAACATGATCCTGATTCTAGGATCGTACACCTTGATGTCGCCTCAGATAATATGGTTATAGAATCTTCTAATTCTGTGGAAGATCAATTTACAGAATTAAATGGTCGTGGTTATCTTGCGTTGCAAGCGCAGCCAGACACTGTTTGTGTCTCTGGTGAGATTCTGCCAGATGTGACTGGCACTTTTCTAGAAGTGGGTATACACGATGGATATCCATATTATATTCATAGTATCTCGCCCGGAGTATGGGGTACTGGCACAATTTTCGTAGAAATCGATGGGGGTTTGAATAAATGGATTATTAGCAGTGGGAATGTGGTCGGTTCTCTTATCCTTCCATATTGGGAAGGCCCAGACAAAGATACCCTTCTAACTTCTACTACTTATTCTAATGAAAATGGGGCTACAGGTACGGCAACTATTACTGAAGGTGAATGCGGTGGCGGTGGCGGTGGCGGTAGTAGTTCTAGTAGTAGTTCTAGCAGTAGTTCTAGCAGTAGTTCTAGCAGTAGTTCTAGCAGTAGTTCTAGCAGTAGTTCTAGCAGTAGTTCAAGTAGCAGTTCTAGCAGTAGTTCTAGCAGTAGTTCTAGCAGTAGTTCTAGTAGTAGTTCTAGCAGTAGTTCTAGCAGCGAATCTTCAGAATGCCCAGTAGAAGAATGGGTATTAGAATTATTCACTTATTTTGAATTAGGCGATGGAATGAAACTATTAATGTTTAGGGGAAAAGCACCTTGGCCTATAGACACGATGCCATTTTCTGGTGATATAGAATTTGTAAATGAACTAGACGAAACAGGTTTTGGTGAATTATATGAATTTACAGATGAAGATTTGGGATATTTAACAGATGTCTTTTGGACATATAAGATGTTTTTACCTCTAGAATATCAATTTTATCAGGCAGGAAAAGGCGGTACGATTAAAGCCACACCGTCTATCGTCAGTCCAATGAAATTGAATAAAGAAGACTTAACTGAATCTCTTTCTGAGTCTTTGAACAGGGATTACGCTGGTTTATTCGATGATGGCACTGATAACCCGTCTTTTATGTATTTAAATGATAACGACAATTATAAACCTGAAGAGCTTATAGATTCAATCACTACAAAGTACAAAGTAACCGGAAAAAATAAAAGACCAACAACCGTATTTACTCCAAAAGTTTTGTCTCACAATAATTATACTGTTACTTTATGCGATAGAAAAATATTTAATAATGAGAAGATGAAGGCAGAGATTGTAGACGCTGCTAATGATTTAATAAGGATACCTGGATTGGTTGCGTTCAATGACGGTGATTTTATACCACGAGATCGTGGGAACACTGTAGTTACAGCAAATTCAGAAATAGCATATGAGAAAACAACAGTTAAAGAAATATATTTTGATCCTATGAGAGAAAACGTACAAGGGGATTACGAATGGGGTGGGGAATTTTGTACTCCGCATCGTGAACCGATGGTTCAATTACCATTCTTAGGAGTCAGTTATTTCTTAGGGCAACCAGAATCTTATGATCGTCAATATCTACGTTTAGTTGCCAATAAAGAAGAAGATGGCGGTTTATCAAAAAATGGGCGCATGGATAAAGATGAAAAAATTATTGAAGCAGAAAGCCCATATTACTACAATTACGACCTGTCTTCTGATATATACAAACTTGAGGACGGTGCTTTAGACGGATTTGTATCCAAAAATCTGGACACACAAAAAATAGATGTCATTGTAAAAGGTGAATTCGCAACAAATAGATATATGAGACAGGTTATCCAAACTCACACCATCATATCTAATGACAGACTTAGAAACTATAAATATTATAATTGGGAAGACGAAGAAGACGAATATAGTTTCAAAACTCAAGATAAATATAGTTGTTTAGTGCCACAGACGAAAGTAGAAGCAATTAACTTTGTTTTGGGATGTTTTGATTATTCTGAGAATATAGCCAACAAAGGGGTGATGAAAAACAATAAGCCTAAATTCGTAGAAATATGGAGGATGGCGGAATTGATGACTGACGCTGAAATGATCTACAGGAAGATGCTGAGACAAAATCCTAAAGATGAAAAATTCATATTTACTGTTAGCGGTGTACCAATAGTAGATGGGAAAGAAGTAGATGTCCCAGAAGAATTTCCTTTCTGTTATGCCGCCGATGGTCGTGGTCTTATATTATTGAGTATAAAACGTGATGGCTCATTTGCCGGTGAAGTATTATTGGATCGCAGCGATATGGGGAACGCTTCACCAGGTGAAGCACAGAATGGTGTTCAAGAATGGTTCAATGCTTATCTGGGTGCTACTAATTTAGGATCGCTAACTCCACTCGAAGACAACATGAGTGTGGTGTCTGAGGGGGCAATAGATTTCACCAGAGCGTTCACCAGTGGGATGCTATTCGATGTGAGTACGGCTACAAACAGCAAGGTAGGCGACCATTGTAAGTTGCCATATATCAGATCACTTGCTTTGGCTATTAATCGTTTACATGAAGTAAATGATATACGTCACAGTTTTTGTAAGCCTCTTTTCGAAATAAATGTTACACCATTGGATGTATATAACAATATAGAAGAAGAGGGATTGACACCAGAAGAGGTTGAAGAGCTAGAAGATAATAGGGATTTGTCGGAAGCCAAGTTCGTGCCTACAGGTTGTTCATCTCTCAACGAATCTGAATTCGATGAAAATTTGGCTTACAGATTTAGACCTTATGAAGCATATAATTGTGGATATTTTAGAAGTATAGAAACAGGTGGTCTAGGTGAAGAACTCACAAGAAAACTTGTAGAAATGGCTAAGACAAAAGATTGGAAGAGGATGTTTACAACGAAGGAGTGGGACGCAAGTACCGTACCCTTCGCCTTTGGCAGTTCAAGTGTATATTTTTATGCTGATAAACAAACAAAAACTGATTCTCCTTGGTTGCCGCCTGGTTTATATCAGATTGAATATTATACTAAAACACCAACTTGGGAAATCAAAGACAAACATACAGAACTCATAAAAGAGACAGATGTTGTGAGTGCTGTAAAATGGCATGATTTGCTTGGAGAATTTTCAATTCATGATCCTCTAGATAATTGTGAAGGAACAAGATTTGAATATACGTTTGCTCCTCCATGTAACACTAGAAATTATGCGAATAAGGTGCCTGGTTGGCCGCGTTTGACACCGGGCGATATACGAAGAAATAGTAATAAATGTATTAGGCGTACTTTTGCTGATGTCGATGATATGAGAGCAGCAATGGGCGATAAAAAGTGTAAATATATGATGCATTTTGGTGGTCCGATTTCTATTGTGTTGCCGGATGAAGGTTCTTCTTTTGATCTGACGTATAAAATTACACCATTGAACATTCAGTCATCGTTCTTGGACCAAAATATTGTCCCTAAACAATCTGTGATAAAATTCGATACATTGACAAGCGGTATATATTTGCCTGTTGTCAGCAAGACAGCTCGTTTTTATATAGAATCTTTTGCTATTGAACGAGGCGGCGGTGGCAAACAAAATATAGAGCCAAGTTTTTCTCCATTTGGGTATGTTGGGGCAGAGTGGTTGCCGGATTGTTTGAATATTTATAGCGGCAGACCGTTAGAATGGATGGAAGCACAGACTAACCCCGGAGAAGATGATGAATTGTGCCCTGACGGTAATCCTCCTATTATTGTGGAAGGACAGCCATATTGTCCAAGGGGTAATTTATCTGTAGATACAAGGCCATTTAAAAACATAGCCACTTTGACAACTCCTGAATTTTGTACTGGGGCTATATCTTTCCATGATATTGTTGATAATGACATACAGGGTTCTTGGGAAGAATACGGAGCATCTTTTTCTACAGTAGAAGCTATAGAGGAAGAGTTATTAACAAATGAAGCATGGCAAGCTGATATGAGGGCTTTGTTTAATAGCCGTGATATACAAACACAATCAGAAATAAGAGAAGAAGAATATGGTGGCAATGTAATACGATTCAAAGAAGAAGAGAACACAACAATTACTGGAAAAGTATTAGACAGAATAACTTGCTTAGGTTTTGACTCTGATGGTTTTAAGTATGGAGAAGAGGGTTGGTGGGAAGCCCCATCATCTTCGTCGTCTTCTTCGTCATCTTCTTCGTCATCGTCGAGTTCCGAGTTGGAGATATGTCCACCAAGAGCAGACCATGTTAGGGGAGAACCTGAAACAAGAATAGAACCATTCGCGTATAAAAGAGGTCGTATAATTTCTACTGATGATGGGGCTGTATACCTTTCGGAGCATGATATGCCAGCACCAGCATTGCCTAGTTATGAAGATGTCCCTTTGGATTTTTATCTGAAGAAGGGGGCTTTGGGAGTATTTTATGAATCTTATACTCCACTGGTGGAAGATGATGTTCCTTGGGATTATGTTAAATATGTTGACTTTACATATAACGCATGTAAGAACCTTGGTACAAAAGAAATTACGTTTGCCACTTTGGGAGAATCTTCTAATGTCGTTGACAAGATTAGAGTTTTCACTAAAGACGAAATGAAGTATTGTCAAAAATCTCCTGAAGATCAAGAAAAAATATCTAGTAGAGTAAGAGAAATTAATTCTTACAAAAAGCCAGAATCACTGAAACGTACAATTGACATGCGTTTTTCGCAGGCTGGAAAAGTCGCATTTTTCGGCAATAATATAGAACAGTTCCCTTTAATCGAGGCTAGAGCGAAGGTTCTGAAATATGACGATTTCCATTCTTATAAAGCAAAAGGACCATACTCTTCTGTTGTCTATGATAAGCGAGGGGTAATGTATGTATTTTATGAGCAGCCTGCTGAAGAAGGGTCTAGCTCTAGTGGGGGACAGGATGTAGAAGGTTCTCCTGATGGCGTTGAAATTTGCAACCCAGAGGTTGTAGATGTTATCGATCAAGCGGAAATAGATGCCACTAAGATAACAAACATTGCTGTGGCCGTTTCATATGATCGAGGGAGAACTTGGTTTGAATTTAATGAATTGATAAGGTTATTGGCAGGAGAAAGTGCAGAAAAACCATATGCTGTAATGGATAAAAATACGAATATAATTCATCTGTATTTTGTTTTTGAAAAATATTATTTGGCAGTTAAAGATATCGATACTTCGTTATTCGATTTAGAAGATGCATATACTGGGTACAATGTTATTGGCGGTTGGGGCAGTGATACTCCTGATATCGCAGGGTTGGGAGACTTTACTAACAAGGGAAGAATAATGAGAGCAAGATGGTTTACGATCATCGATGGCGGCCCCGATTTGGTGATTGATTTAATTCGCGGAAAACATTGGTGCGATGTGTGCGCTGAAGATCGTTTAAATGATTCTAGAGAAAGAGAAAGAACAGATAGCATTAGTAATTTCAAAAGGCTGAAAGATGAAAATGATAAAACAAATCCGGTTAGAGCAGCTAAAATGTCGAAGATACCACTGTTCAAAAGAACTAGTTTAGATCAGTCTTCTTACATCATTCGTATGAGATTCGGTAGACGATTAGAATTTGAAGATGTGTATGCGGAATTGAAGAAAAATGATTTTGAAGTAACTGAACAAGTGTGTGAAAAGCTTGATAAGGTTAGACCATATACCAGAACCAAATTTGCCGCATATAAAGATAATAAAGGGCATTTGACTAATTGGGCTATTGACAAAATTGACGGCATAGGAGCTATATTATCAAGCCATGATTACCTTTTCTGGTCTGTGATTATTAATGATACATGTTTCCATGCAGAAAATCCATATAGTGTTTTGGAAGACTTGGATGAAGAGGCGTTGAACAATTATATTTTCAACCGCACATTCACTTGCCAAACATACAATTTGAATAGCTTTAGTAGCGTTCCAGCTTGTTATCTTTCTGAGAAACCTTCTAGTGACGAATTCGATGCTGACGCTAGTGCAGAAAAAAGCGAACGATGCAAGAGTCTTGAAGAAAAAATACAAGAACTAGAAGAAGAAATTGAACAACTGAGAGAAGCGATAAGCGAGATCGACCCTGATAACGAATCGGATAGACTTTTACTCTCGTCTCTTCGATCTGAATTGGTTGAGAAAGAAAAAGAATTAGCTGAATTGAAGCAAGAAGAAGATTTGGATGGATCGTATATGGACCCAGAGCAGATTATCGATCAAGCGTCTAAATTAAAACAAATACAGGTTGTTTATGATGGCTTCACAGATAAGGTTGGATTGATATTTATATATGAAAATGCATTATATATTCGTAAATTTGATAATAGCGTAATACAGTTGATAGGCAAAAAGACCAACGCAAGAGCTACTAATACAGTAATCGATTTGGTTAACCCTGATAATTCAAGTAACGCCGCTTCTCAATTAGTTGAAGGCAGTACAGATACAACTGGTGCCGCTATAAATGAATTAATAGTTAATAGTATGAATTTAAATTCTAATTCACCTAATAAACCGATATTCTTAGTAGGAGAGGAATTCCCTACTAAAAATGCTAATTTATATGTAGTACCACCTGATGCTCAATTAAGGGAAATTTCCCAAGCAGTTCAGCCAGCAGCTTATTATGATAAAAGAGGATTTGTTAAATTATATTATTGTGATCAGAATTATAGTATTTGGACTGTAACGTTATTCTCTCCTGAATTGACACCGTATATAGCCGAAGAAGATGAAGATGATTCTGGTGGGATTATAGGGATTGTGAACCCTGCTGGTGTGGGTAATGCGGCTTCTCAAATAGTGGAAGGAGCGACTGGTAACACAGCTTCGCAAATAATAGGACAGTAATTATGGCAGATAAATCAGTATTAAAAACCGGTAAGCCTATAACTACCATAATAAAAAATAAACATATAAGAAAAGGCAATTATCATGCTGGTAAAGTCGTTGTTGGCTGCTTGATAAATCAGTATTGTCCGTTTGAAACAACTGAATTTGCTGATCATACTATGGTGTACAACAACGAAACTATGAAAACGGCACCAGACCATATTCGTGAGAATGCGGTTGATACAGTAATCAGTGAAAATGGTGTATTTCTAAAGCAGAAACATGTTTACCACTCTCAGTATTTATACGTGAAATGTCAACCTGTTGCCGGTGAATTGTCTAGTTTGGCTCCAGAAGGCTCTGGTCCTGCTGTGAGAGAATTCTCTTGGTACCAGACCAAACATGTTTTTATGGCACCTGATGAAGACATCATTACTCCTGACGAATATCTGACGAGAACTTCAGAAGCCAAAGTCGATAAGGCTCGTTGGGAAATTCCAAGACCAAATAAAAATGTAGACGATGGGGATAAAGAAGAGGCAGAAGACAGTAACGTATTGATGCCCGTACAAATTGCATCTAATCCGACTGTAAAAGAATCGATTCATTGGCGCGTAGAAAAGTTAACCCCGCTATTTCGTGGGGAAGATTTTTTCCTAGAGTTTCATAGAATGACTACTTCTACTGATTTAAATAACAGTAAAGATGAGTCTGAACAATCGTTTAAAAATTATTTTGACAATGATGATATGTACAAACCTATTGACGCATTTGGACCTGCTAACGGAGACAATAGAGGAGTTGTCTCTTACCAAGTTAAAGACAGGAAATATGTGCCAATTGAAGAATCGAAAAAAATATTTAATCTAAATCAACAAGCATACATTATTATAGAAATGGGAGTAGGTTTGAAATTCAGATATTTTATCATTATCACGCAAAGAGGTCGTCCGCGTTTTGTTAAAGTTCTTATGAGCAGTACCGCGACAGAAGATAAAGAAGAAGGTGAGAGCAAGAGCAAAGGGATTTCGTATCTGATTTCTGAGTATAAGAATGCGACAGGCAGTAAACTTCTTAACGATAATGTGTTAAAAATAGCAGTTAGAAATCATTTGGGTAAATTGGTTATTGTATTCAATGACAATAACGACCAGCCGTGGGTGATTACTGATATTCCAGTTAAAGGACAAGAATCTAAAGCCGCCGCTTCTGGTGGCGCTGCTGCTGAT
>Ga0257125_1003363_pt1 | contig 11521 bp, 9 predicted proteins | sample SI106_200metaG_FD_190183 | JGI IMG/M metagenome (GOLD analysis project Ga0257125, IMG submission 190183) | Marine microbial communities from Saanich Inlet, British Columbia, Canada - SI106_200 | ecosystem: Environmental > Aquatic > Marine > Inlet | place: Canada: British Columbia | collected...
TGATATGTTTCAACGACCTGATTCGGATAGCGGATTATACCCAAGAACTAACGTGAATTATGGTAACTCTAATTATAGTACGTCTGATTTAGCACACCCGATGCAAATAGGCACATATTATCGTGAGAATGGAAAAAGTTACCAACTGAATGATAATTCATCAGCCGTGATGCCGTTAATGACTATATCTTTTTTGAATTCAAAGTCATTTAAAGTTGATTATTTAATAACACGTGGCAATGCAGTCAAGTCCGGCACATTGAAAATTACTGCCGGATTAACCGGATCAAGTGATATGATGTTCGTTGATGATGGGTGGGAAAACTCACCGACTGGCATCGCATTAACTGCAACCCAATCTGTCAATAGTGTTACAGTAAACTATACATCAACTAATAATGGTGTAAATGGGTCAATTAGCTATTCAGTGAGTTATTTATAATTTTTATAACTTGAAAAACGGTGGCGTTTCTGTTAGAATGGTAAATATAGGACAATCTAATAATGAAGGTGATCGATGACAACAGTTAATGAAATTTATGTAAAAAAGCGTGATGGAAGTCTTGAGTTATTAAATTATGACAAAATCCATAGGATGTTGGAGTGGTGTTCCGATGGATTAAATGTGTCGGTTTCTGACACAGCAATCAAAGCAGAAATTAAGATTGTCAATAAAATCAAGACAGTTGATATTCAGCACACCTTGATTAAATCAGCCGCAGAAATGATCTCCGTGGATACCCCAGATTATGATATCTTTGCTGGTCGATTATTAGTAACTGATATGCGCAGGCAAGTATATGGGGGAAGTGGAAAAATACCACCATTTTTAGAATATATTACAAAGAATGTTAATTCTGGATTGTATAGCCCAGAATTACTAGAGAATTATACAGAAGCCGAAATAAGTGATTTTGGTGATTTCTTAGATTATGATAATAATTTTAATCGTGGATATGCATCAATTGTTCAAATGGAATCAAAATATTTAATTAAAGATTCCAAAACTGATATTCTATTGGAGATGCCACAAGAAACATTCATGATAATTCCAATGGTCATTTTTGCAACCGAGAAAAATAGAAGAAAACTTATTATAGAGTTCTATACTGCATTAAAAAATGATGAAATTTCATTACCAACTCCAATCATTTCTGGTGTAAGAACTCAATTAAAAATGTTTAGTTCCTGTTGTAAGATCAAGATGGGAGACTCTACTGAGAGTATTCTTAGCACAGAGTATGCATTATCACTGATGACTTCACAACGCGCTGGAATTGGTATTGATATGGGGAATGTGCGTTCTATTCTTGCACCCGTAAAAAATAATACAGTAAAACATACTGGTGCATTGCCTATACTGAAATCAATCGAAGCGACATCAAAACAATTTACACAGAATGCATTACGATCGGGTGCTACTGTAGTCAATTATCCTATATTTAACTTTGAAATCATGGACATTCTGGAGTACAAAAATAACCAAGGGAGTAATACCACCAGGGCAAGGTTTATTGATTATAGTATTGGTTTGACATCTATTTTTATTGATCGTGTCTTAAAAAAGGAAAACTTTACCCTGTTTAGTGCGGAAGAAGTTCCAGATCTATTTGAATTCTATGGTGATACTGATAAGTTTGATGAAGCGTATGTGATGTATGAGAAAAAGCGTGGAATTCGAAAAGAAGTATTCCCAGCAAAAGAGATATTTGATAAACTCGTTAAAGAGAGAGTGGGAACTGGAAGAATATACATTCATTTTATTGATAATATTAATAAACAGGGGATGTTTAAGGAACGAATTACCCAAACTAATTTGTGTGTGGCAGGAGACACAATGATTTCTGTACGGTATACCAATGCACTCAATAATATCGTTAATGAGACAATTCGAATTGATCAGTTGGATAACATAACAGAACAGGAATATAATAATATTGAAGTATTAAGTTATAATATAACCAATGAAGAAGATGAGTATCGACAAATAACGGCATTTGCGCAAACACATAAATTGGCGGACGTTTTTGAAATTGAGGATGAGGCTACTGGACAACGACTAGTCTGTACTGGCGATCATATGGTATATACTAAGAATAATGGGTATGTGAAAGCCAGTGATCTTGTTGAAAGCGATGAATTGCATATTAACTAAGAAGTTCATTGATGATAATTTACTAACAGTTGATGGTAGACTTAGCCCTGTGAATATGAAGCGGTTTGGAATAGAATCCACACCAATGGAGCTATATATGGTATTCCATGAGATGGCAGAAAAGGGGAAATGTGAATTGTGTGGTGATTATACCCGGTTTGTTAGTTTTAGGAAAGGATTTCGGGCAACATGTTCTTCTCGATGTAGCAAACAGGTCATCATAAACAAGAATAAGAGTCATTCAATTACGAAAGAACTAATAGCGACTGAATTTATATTACCGAACGGAAAGTTATCACAAGGTAAAATGTGCCTATATGATGTTTCTGCAACGGAATGTTATAATGTATACCACGGGATCGATGGTGCTGTTTGTCACCATTGTGGTGTCAGACTACACAAAATAGTAACATTTAAGCTGGGCTATCCAACATATTGTTCTTTGCAATGTTCAGCAAAATCTGCAGATGTTAAAAAGAAACGCACCGAGACGAATATAAAACGTTATGGTGATAGTAATGTATGGCGGTCGCGGACAGATTCAACTACCTATGATATATTAGAAAATAAGAATGTATTGGAGAAACTTTACGGTGAGTACGAAAGTGCAACCAAAATTGCAAGTATCATCGGAGTAGCACACTCAACGGTGTCAGTATATCTAAGAAAGCATGGAATAAAAATAACAAATTCTAGTTCGGCTGAGAGGGAACTAGTTGAATTCTTACAAGGACATAACCTAGTTCGGAATGATCGGACAATATTGGATGGGAAAGAATTAGATATATATTTACCAGATAACAAGTTAGCAATCGAATACAATGGTATTGTTTGGCATAGTTTTGGTAAAACATTTCCAAACAATGCGATGATTGAAGATAAATCAATGCATTTACGCAAAACGGTAGAATGTGAACGCCAAAGTATACATTTGTTGCACATTTTTAGCAATGAATGGGAAAATCCCACAAAACAAGAAATATGGAAGTCGGTGATAAATGGTAAATTAGGGAAGAATACAACAATATATGGGCGTAAAACCAACGCTGTTAAGATAACATCGTTGGTCGCAAGGAATTTCTGCGATGATAATCATTTACAAGGTGGCATTGGGACAAGTATTTCGTATGGATTAGAATATGATGATACTATCGTAGCGGTAATGACATTCTCAAAACCACGGTTTAACAAGAAATACGATTATGAATTAATTCGCTACTGTTCTATGAAGGGTGTGCATGTGGTTGGTGGAGCATCAAAGTTGTTGACTAAGATGAAGCAATATAGTATAATAACATACGCCAATAGAAGATGGAGTCGTGGAGATTTATACACAAAGCTGGGATTTAATAATATGGGCAACAGTTTGCCTAATTACTTCTATATTGCAAAAAACCAAGTGCGGTTAGAAAGTAGAAACAAGTATCAAAAACATAAGTTGGTCGCATTATTGGAAGATTACGATGCGAATTTAACAGAAAGTCAAAACATGTTTAACAATTCATACAGGAGATTGTGGGATTGTGGTAATGTAGTATTCACCAAGGAAAGAGAACAATGCTAAAAATTAGAAAACTAAACAAACAAATTCCGGTATATGATATTACAGTTGAGGAGACACATAACTTTTATGCCAATGGTATACTAGTTCATAATTGCTCCGAAATATTCCTTCCAACTAGGGCTATGAAATTTGATGGTCTTAAACAAACTGACTTTGAAAACATCACAGATTATGATTTGAATGATGGTATGATATCATTATGTATCCTTGGATGTGTGAATTTTGGTAAATTGACAAATATTACTAGGATAGATACCTTAACCAGTTTAATGGTGAGATTTCTTGATAATTTGATTGATATACAGGATTATCCAATGGATGCAACTAAATATCCGACCAAAGGGTATCGTTTCTTGGGTATTGGTATTTCTGATTTTGCCCATTTTTTAGCGAAACATGAAGCACGGTTGGGAACACAAAAAGCGAAAGAATTAACACATCGCTGGGCAGAACGTTTCCAATATGGGTTAATTAAGGCATCGGTTAGTTTAGCAAAAGAAAGAGGTCCGTGTGAATACTATAAACAGTCTTTGTATTCTGATGGTGTTTTGCCAATTGACACATACAATAAAAATATAGATAGTTTGATTGCTAATAATCTGTTATGTGATTGGGAAGGTTTACGAAAAGATTTACTGAAATATGGTATAAGAAACACAGCTTTATCAGCAATTCCGCCAACCGCAAGTTCAAGCCTGGTCAGTAATAGCACCCAAGGGGTAGATCCAATACAATCAATTACTGATACATTTGAGAGTGCTAGTTATACAGTAAAATCGTTGGTACCAGATTTCGAAAAAGAGAAATACTATATGAAAGCATGGGAGATGCCGAATAATGATTCTAGTGAATACTTGAAATTGATTGCTGTCATCAATAAATTTATTGACCAAGGGATTAGTGTTAACCAATGGTACGACTTAACTAAAATTCCAAATAGGGTGTTGGATTCGAACCGTGTTAAGCGTGATATTTTGACAGCATACAAGTATTCGTTAAAGAGTTTGTATTATATTCGCACAAGGGATAAAGAAAATAAATCAGATACAGTTGTGTCTGGGTGTGGGTCGGGTGGATGTGCAATTTAACAACATTTATTAATAATACATTACTTACTAAAAGTGGAACATTAAATCCGAAGAGAACACACCTTGATTGGTTTACTAATCATGGTCTTATAGAGTATTATGATGTTATTGTTAATTCGACCTCGTTTCTTGGTGATGTGAAGTTTTATATGCGTGTCCATATGATATTAAAAAATATTGATAGATTCCCCAAATGCAAGTGTGGAAATGATATTACTAATTGGAATGATCATACTAAAAATTTTTATGAGTTTTGTTCATTATCCTGTGGGACATATTACACGAAAGATAAACAGAGAGAAACCAAAGAACTGTTGTATGGTGATATACACTATAACAATAGGAAACAGGCAAAAGAAACTTGCTTAGATAGATATGGAAATGAGTCATACACACAAACAGAAGAGTTTAAAACCCGTGTTAAAAATACAAATATTACAAAATATGGGTATGGTGCAACATCACAGAGTCCGATAGTTAAACAGAAAGCAAAAGAAACTTGCTTAGATAGATACGGGAGTGAATCATATACACAAACAGAAGAGTTCAAACAGAAAGCAAAAGAAACATGTTTGGATAGATACGGGAGTGAATTTTTCACCAAGAGTAAGAAATATAGAGATAGTTTTGATCATTTACCTACATTATTTGATATAGATGAAGCGATAGAGTTATATAATAAGCATACGAATTGTGCAATGGTTTCGCAAATATTGGGTGTTTCGCAATCCAATGTTATTGTTCATTTAAACCGGGCAGGTGTAGATTTACGGTACATGAATTCTATTGCGGAGATTGAAATTATTGAGTTTCTTAAAGAACATATTTTTCATCCAGTATTGCATAATGATAGGACATGTTTGGGTGGCAAGGAACTTGATATATTTTTGCCAGAGTACAAATTAGCAATAGAATATAATGGTATATATTGGCATACAGAGGGGAAAGGCAAAGATAGAACATACCATTTGGCAAAAACTAGAGGATGTGAGGAGAGAGGAATTCAGCTTCTTCATATTTACGAAAATGAATGGAATGATCCAATCAAGCAAAATATCTGGAAGAGTATGATTTTATCTAAATTGGGGTTGACTCATAGAGTGTTTGCGAGAAAATGTGTGGTGCGTGAGGTTTCAATGGACGAAAGTAGGGATTTCATGGTGCAGAATCATTTGAGTGGATTCCGAGGCGGTGGTATTAAGTTGGGGTTGTACTATAATGATGAATTGATGCAAATGGTTATTGTTGGGAAGTCGAGATATGATAAAGCTATTGAATATGAATTGATTCGTAGTGCTACTAAAACAGGGATAACTGTAGTTGGTGGGTTAAGTAAATTATTAGCCAGATGTCCTGATAATATGGTTAGTTATGCGGATAGACGATATTCTGATGGCAAAGGATATGATGCCGTAGGAATGAAGAAAAGTCATGAATCGCCACCAAATTATAGATATTTGGTGGATAGTAAGTTAGAGTCAAGGAATAAATATCAGAAACATAAATTGAACAAGTTGGTTAGGGTGTTTGATTCAACTATGTCGGAATATGATAATATGTTGGTTAATGGGTATGATAGGGTGTGGGATTGTGGAAGTTTGGTTTACATTAAATAGTGGAGAATAACATGAGTTGTAAAATTTTTAATTTAGGTGACACAGTAGTATCAAAAAATACAAATTTATTTTTAGGTGAGAATAGTTGCAATAGAAATATTCAAACATTTCATGATCCGAAATACCCCTGGATAATGGATTATGCAGAAGAGATGCGAACGATTGGCAATTGGTCAAAATTTGAAATTGATTTATCAAATGAAAAGCGAGATTTTGATAGTTTAGACGAGGCTGGGCAGCATATCTATGAAGCTGGGTTGAAGTTTGCAATCACATTGGATAGTTGTGCAGGTAGAGCACCATTGCAACTATTTAATAATGGTGGTATATCAAATAATCCCGAATGGGAATTGTATATCACCAATCATCAGAATAACGAATTATTGCATTGTTGTGTGGAGGGCACTGAGGTTTTGACTGCGGAAGGATTTAAAGACTTTAGAGATGTAGATAATGATACCAAAGTTGCTAATTATGAAGAAGATGGTTCTATAACATTTACTCCGCCGCTTGATATTATTCAATCTGAATATTCTGGGGACATGTATACATTTGAACAAGGACACTATTTACAACAGGTTACCCCAAATCATAGAATTTTATATTTTGATAGGTATAATGATGATGCATTACGTGTGGAATTTGCAGAAGACACGTCAGTTACTAATCATAAATTGCCTGTATCTGGATATAAGGTTGGGTCAACTCATTATCTAACTCCAAATGAGAAGATGGCAATTGCCTACCAAGCAGATGGAACATTGGTAAATGGTGGAAATATTACGAAAGATGGAACTTGTATTAGATTTCATTTTAAGAAATCAAGAAAAAAGGAACAACTTCGGGAATTATTGCATGGGTTTAGACACACAGTGAATGAAAATAATACCAAAGAGGGGTATACCGATTTTTATGTTTGGATTGATTTTGATATTGATAAAACCTTTGAATGGGTTAACTTGGAACATGTGTCGCATAGATGGTGTAGTGAATTTTTAGATAACCTTGTGTTGTGGGATGGGTGTGTTAGAAAAGAAGGAACTAAAGTTTATAATAATACTAATGTTGATGCTGTTAATAAAGTTCATGCTATTATAGTATTGTGTGGTAAGCGATCAACCATATATAAATCAAAAACCACTGGGTTTAATGGTGAGGATCTAGGGGAACGAAGTAAAGATTATTACCAAGTATCAATTGTTGATCGGGATTATGTAACCGGCAGAACAGTTCAGAAAACTAAGGCACATTACGAAGGCAATATATATTGTGTAACTGTTCCAAGCTCATACATCATTACTAGACTCAACGGTAAGGTGGCTGTTACTGGTAATTCTGAATCATATACTGAAATGGTTCGTGCAATTTACAATGATGTTGATGTATTTATTGATAATATTATACATGATGAACAAGTTCAAAAACGTGCAACCTCGATTTTGGCAAGTTTTGATAGTGCTACCGCAGTATTTGATAAGATGGATGCAAATAAAACATGTACCGATAATGGATTAGATAAGCCATTTCCTGAGATCACGGAGACTGATGTTAAAAAGGCAATATATAAATCTGCCATTGTGTTGAATATGTTTGAGGGTATCAGATTCTTTAGTACATTTGTTACAAACTGGTCATTTAGTGAACAGCCAACCAAGTTGTTCCCTGGTTCATCAAATATCTTCAAATTGATTGCTCGTGATGAAATGATTCATCTTAATATATTCCAAAAAATTATCAAAATGCTTCGTGAAGATAAATCTGAGGGGTTTGTTGAGATTGCAAAGGAAATGGATGAAGAAGTATATGATCTATTCCGAACTGCATATAACGAGGAAATGGCTTGGATTGAATACTTATTTAGCAAAGGATGTCCACTTATTGGCATGAATGAGACTATCCTTAAAGATTATATGACTTATATCTTTGCGGTTCGGATGATTAATATTGGATTAGACCATACGAAACTTGGTATTGTATTTGGTAGCAATCCAGTGCCTTGGATAGATAACTATTTAGATTCTTCACATGTAAAATCTGCACCGCAAGAGATTGAATCTGTTAATTATGTTGCTGCTATAGATTCAAGCAAAGATGAGGATTTTGACTTAGATGACTTATGATACGTTGGTTCAGCCACCGAACAATGGTTGCAACAAGTTCCAATGATAAGTTTTAAAATTAAGAGGATGAACTTTCAACTTGGATGTGGTATTATAGATTCATTAATTAATCACTGGGAGATATGATGGACATAGATTTACATAATGGTGATTGCCTTGGTGTATTAAAGGCAATGGATGAGAATAGTGTGGATAGCATTGTCACAGACCCACCGTATGGGTTAAGTGCTGCTAAGAATAGTGGGAAAACATCAGCAAGCGGTTTTATGGGCAATACATGGGATTATGATGTTCCTAGACAAGAGATTTTTGAAGAATGTTTGCGGGTATTGAAGCCTGGTGGACACATATTGTCATTTAGTAGCACTCGCACATATCATAGAATGGCAGTTAGGATCGAGGATGCTGGATTTGAGATAAGAAACTTGATTTCTTGGAATTTTGGGTCTGGATTTCCAAAAAGCCAGAATATTAGCAAAGCGATTGATAAAAAATTAGGGCATGAACAAGAAGTGGTGTTTGAAGGTCGAGCCGTAAAACGAATGATACCTGGTGCAGATCAAGATAAGACTGGTTCATGGATTAAGGATAATGGAAGAGAATATGTTCCTACCGTAACTAAAGCATCTAGTGATGAAGCACAGCAATTCGTTGGTTGGGGAACCAACTTGAAACCAGCAATGGAACCAATTTGCATGGCAAGAAAACCATTGATAGGAACAGTGGTTGAGAATGTGTTAGAATATGGAACAGGTGGGATCAATATTGATGAGAGTAGAGTTGGCCCAGTAAATTTATCTGGGGAACGGAAAACTACTAACAGAAAACCACGCAATGATGAAAATGTATGGACTAATGATAACTCAGGGATGAAACCAACTATATATGCTGATGCTGATCCAAAAGGCAGATTCCCATCTAACGTAATTTTGTCGCATCACCCAGATTGCGAATGTATAGGTGTTAAAAAAATTAAAAATAAGAGTGGGTCGATTACTGGCAATGAACCTAGCCACACCGAAGGTGAGAATGCCACCTGTTATGGGGAGTATGGTCGGATCGCAATGCAAAAATATGGTGATGAGGATGGAAATGAAACCGTAGAAGAATACAATTGCCATCCTGGATGCCCAGTGAGAATAATGGATGAACAGAGTGGGGTATTATCATCTGGCAAGGATATAAATCCAACTACTGCCGATGTGTCTAGTTTTTTTGGAAATAAAGAACAATATTATAATTCAAATGCGAATTATGGTGATAAAGGTGGTGCATCAAGGTTTTTCTATTGTGCTAAAACCTCTAAATCTGAAAGAAATCACGGATTGGATGCATTCGAAGAAGTAGTGAATTCTAAGTTTGACGGGGGTGATTTTGAGAGAAGTGAAGGTAATATTGCAAATCACCAAATGAGTAGAAATCCACATCCAACTGTTAAACCAATTAAATTGATGATATACTTACAAAGAATGGTGACACCGAAGAATGGTATAACATTAGATCCATTTATGGGGAGTGGTTCATCTGGATTAGCAGCAAAACTTGGGGGATTTAAATTCATTGGTATTGAATTAGATGAACAATATTTTCAGATTGCCAAGGCAAGAATAGCATCATCTGATGATTTTGACTTATCAGCTGATGGTGAGGTTAATATAGTAGAAAGAGAAAGGAATACATTCAATGAGTTATTTGAGTAAAAGGAAAAATTAATGAAAGTAGTTGAGATAGCACAAACAAATACATCAGGGATAAACCTTGATGAATTACATACTATGACGATTGATGATGTAAAAAACACATCTAACCTAATAGGAAACCCTGTGCTATCAAATCCAGATAGCATCGAGTATTCGTTATATAAAAGAATAACAGCTGGGTATATTGAATATTTTTTATGCAGTACAACAGATGTTATATGTATGGTAGGAGCATCACTGCAAAATACAAGAACAGCAAGTTATATCCAAATACATGGTGTTCAAATTAAACCTACGTATAAAAGCAAAGGATTAGGGTTGTTGACATATGATTCCATTAAGAATGTTGAAAAGATGAACTTAATGAGTGATTTTGAACAGACATTGGATGGCAAGAAGTTGTGGCATAGAATTGCTAGCGTGTACAATGTAGCTGTAATAAATATGACCACCGGAAATAAGATTTCTAATGACATTGATGATGCATATCAATTGTATTTTACTAATGAACCAAGTGCCAATAATACGGTGTTGGTCACGGAAGAGTACATATCGGAAGGAATATTAGTAAAAAAAATTAACGTAAACAGGAGAAAAAATGGTAATAGTATATAGTAAAACAACTTGTCCACATTGTGTGCAAGCAAAGAAGTTATTAGAAAGTCACAATATCAAATATACAGATATTAATATTGAAGAAGATATGATTGCAAAGGATTTTATAATACAGAAAGGACACAAATCTGTGCCGCAATTTTACGTAGGTGATAACATACTAGTAGAAGGTGGATTTACTGGATTGCGTGGAATGGCTAGAACAGCAATTGAAAGCAAAGTAGCGGAGTTAATATGATTAAATTTGAAGAGGGTGAGGTTTACTGTTTTAAATTAAATAGTGGTGAAGAAGTAATCGCAAAAGTAGAAACTATTGGTGATGCAACTTTAGTCAAAGATGATGGCAATACTAATAATTTCGGGGTTGCACTAGGACTGAGTAAACCATTAAGTGTCGGGATGGGTGCAGATGGACCACAATTAATACCAACTATGATGTCTGGCAATCCGCAAGAACTGTTTTGGGTTAATATAGATTCGTGTGCTATCGTAGGACAAATTGGCACTGATATGTATGAAGTATACAATGAAAGCACTTCGGCATTAGACCTACCCAAAGAGAAGCGAATTCTAAGGGGCTAAATAGCTGTATGCCAGCGATAGCTAGAAAAGATAGTGTAGATAGTGTAGATTCACCGGATGGCGCTGGTCTGTGTTGTGGGT
>Ga0257125_1003366_pt1 | contig 11515 bp, 8 predicted proteins | sample SI106_200metaG_FD_190183 | JGI IMG/M metagenome (GOLD analysis project Ga0257125, IMG submission 190183) | Marine microbial communities from Saanich Inlet, British Columbia, Canada - SI106_200 | ecosystem: Environmental > Aquatic > Marine > Inlet | place: Canada: British Columbia | collected...
CTGGACGAGCCCTTCGCGGCTTTGGATTCTTTAACCCGTGAAAAATTAAATCTGGAATTATTGAAATTATGGCGAGAGCGACATCTGACAGCAATTATGGTAACCCACAATATCAGAGAAGCTGTTTTCTTTTCTGACCGGGTCTTGGTACTAAGCCCCAGACCTGCCACCATTGCCAAAGAATTTATTATCGATTTGCCCCGCCCTCGGGATGAAAAAATTGAATATACCAGTACTTTTGTAGATCTTTCCTATGAAATTCGAAAATCGATTAAAGCCTGAGAAATCATAAGCTTATAATAAATTTGTTTGCAAATGATCCGATAATTTGGGTACACGTAACAGTCTGGTATCTAAAAGATTGAACCTTTACTAAAAAATGTACATGTCCCCAAATCACCTACTTTTTGTTCAGACACTAATTGATTGTTTAATCGCATCGTTGATCCAGGGTTGACAGTGCGTAATCCAAAGCCTCTATTGCCTTATCCATATCTTCTTTGGAAATCGTCAGTGATCCTCCTATTCTCAAAGTATTAGGCAAAAATCCTCCCAATAACACCCCTTTTTCCAGACATTTATTCAATATCAAAGCTATGGGCTTTTCACCTGGATTGTCAGCAAATGCAGTATTGCGGTCATCCTTATTAAAAGGTTCATTTGTCTTTTTATTTTTAACCAGTTCCACTTGCCAAAACATTCCAGCACCTGCCACCAAACCGATACATTTATGCTTATCCTGAAGTTCTCTAAGCCTGGCTCCAAAATATTCCCCTTTTTCAGCAGCTTTTTCAGGTATTTTATGTTTTTTCAAATATTTTAAATTGGCGACAGCTGCTGCCATTGCAATAGGATGTCCAACAAAAGTACTGACATGATTCCAGCGAACAGAATCCATAAACTCAGCAATTTCTTTATTAACAATAACAGCACCTGCACCAATGGAGGAGCTGGTTAAGCCCTTGGCAACCGTGATGATATCGGGTTTTACTTTGCCTCCACCCATTTTTTGATAACCAAACCATGTCCCCAATCGCCCAAAACCCATCAAAACTTCGTCAACGATCCACAGTATTCCCAACCTTCGTGTCATTTCATAAATCTGAGGAAGATATTCCATGGGAGGAATAATCGTGGCCGCACCAAAGGCGGGTTCAGTGATCATTGCAGCCACCTGGTCAACACCGTGGTTTTTAATAAATTGTTCAGCGGTATGGACACAAGGTAATTTTCCTTCGGGGAGCGCTGATTTACAGGCGGGATAAGTATGGCCAATAGAACAGCGATAACAATGAGGTGCAGGGCATTTAATCGTTGCACCATATCCTTGCCCAGGAACTTGTTTTACTAATTGATCTGATTCTCGAGAAATATGAGAACGCCCTGCCAGTACTCTATTTAAGCCCACTGCAGTTCCTGTTATACCATGGTAAGAATGCTCTCGGGTGGCTATAAATTCTTTACCAGTGAACAAGCGGGCGATTATGGTAGCAACCTCAACTGACTCACCACCAGTGTTTGTAAAACGAACTTTACCCGCCCAACCCTCTTCTCCTAGAATATCCTCAACTAGAATTTTGGCGGCTTCAGCTTTATAGTCAGTCGCATAGATATCCCAAACAAATCCATAACGATCCAGAGCTTCTTTAATCGCTTCCTGGATTTCCGGGACTTTCTGTCCAGAATTGACACAATAGAGCTGGTTAAACATATCTAACAGTTTGGTCCCATCAGGCATAACCAGGTAATCACCTTCAGTACTTTCAACAGGGCACCAATTGTACTCTTCTGCAGTAACGAATGGGTGAAGAAGGTATTTTTCATCCCATTCTTTAATTTGATTCCAATTACTTTGACTTGACATGATTATATACCTCTAAAACAATTTTAAATATTATTTTGTGCCCAGATTAACGATCTGAACATAAATGATTCCAATTTAACGACTCATTTAAAGTGGGTTACATCGCACTTTAATATACAATCAGTATAAAATTCATTTTCGGGGGTGGACGTGTTCGTCTGATTCTAAAAAAATTGATGCCTCCTCTATTGGAAATCTTAAGGTTTCCAAATCCTTTTGATTCTTTTTTTCTAATCATTTTTCTCATTTTTAAAAAGGCTTCACATCGCAATACGGATAGATAACCATTTATTGAATCAATAATATCTATAAACTCATTTTCAGATGTTCGTTAAATCGTTAAATTAATTTTTGATTACTTTTACTAAGCTGTAACAATGCTTCCAACACACCACCGGCAATAGATCGAGCCTTATCTGAAATGGTATGGCAAAAAGCTGCTTCACCTCTGGGATCAATATCCCCGATTTTAAATCCTTCAGTAACTATTAATCCCTGATTGATCATGCCTCGAATCACACCGTCGATGGATGCCTGAATCTTTTGTTCTCCAACCTTAGCAACTATTTCACCTTTTTTGACATGATCTCCGATTTCTTTTAATGGCTGAACGGTTCCATTGCCTTGCGCTCTAATCAAGCGTTCTTTTGTATATCCAGCGATATTCCCAGGAATATTGGTATTCTCTGCGGCAGAACCTGTATAAATGACTGATCCAAGGCTATGTCCCCGTTGTGTTTCTATAACAACATTGACATCTTTTCCAGCTGTAAATCCAGGACCTAAACCGATCACTACCGGGGCCATATCCATTGTGGTTCCTGTATTTTTTTTGGCAATTATAGCGTCGATAACGGCAATAGGATTTATTTCTGGGATTGTTTTCCCCTCTTTATCGATGATCACGGGGATTTCACCGTTTCTAAAAGCATTCTGAATATCTGCTGTAGTATCCACGCAGCGGGCCGTCACGCCCTCCACGGTGGTAACACCATCATAAATGGCTTGGGCAAAAGTCACCGTTCTCCGGATCACAGTAGGGGTGTCTATTTCCAGGACAACAATCTGAAAGCCGCTATTATGTAGACGATGAATCGTACCAGTCGCAAGATCGCCACCGCCCCTAACAACAATAGTTCCCTCCTTTTTTCGTTTCATTTGGAGACCGGATTTTCCAGAATGAATCATCATGATTTCAGAGATGATACTAATGGCGATCTCCTCACAGGATTCAGTACCCAGATCCAAACCGATAGGTGCAAAAAGTGTATCTAACTTGCCTTTTGTAAAACCGTCTTTTTTAAGGTTATTTATTATCGTTGCTACTTTGCGGCGACTTCCCAGCATACCAATATAGGCTGCTTCCCTCGATATGATTTTCCTTAATATAGCTTCATCGAAACTTCCAGTTACCATTACAATATATGTTTCTGAATCAATTTCCAGTTGATCGATGGCTTTTTCATAATCTTCATCACAAATAATCTTTTCAACAAATGGGAAACGGTTTTGAGTCGCAAATTCCTTACGATTTTCAACAATGGTTACATGGTAGTTAATAAAATTAGCTGCTTTGGCAATAGCTAAACTGACGTGACCACCACCAAATATTACTAATTTGGTATTTGTACCAATGTACTCAATGAAGACGGTCATTTTACCACCGCAATCCATTGCTAATCCACCTTTCTTTTCTCTATTCAAAGTATATATGGCTGATTTAGAAGTACGGTTTTTAATGACATCAACGGCTTCTTCGATGATAAATGCTTCTGCTAATCCTCCCCCAATTGTACCAATAATACGGCCATCAGACATGACAATCATTTTAGCTGAGTGCCTGGGAGTGGAGCCTTTGGATTCTGTTATGGTTGCAATCGCGAAAGCTATATTTTTTTCCTGTAGCTTTGAAGCTTCTGTAAAAATGCTCATTTTTTTTCCTATTTTAAGTTAGTGCATTTCTTTGACAAATAGGTGTTTCTTCCGGATCAACGACATAGGGTTTCAGTCCCTTACTTTCAACATAAGAAGCTCCAGCAGGTGTTGTAATCATACTGGTGCCACTGCCACACATTTTCCCTTTCCACATAATCACCTGCCCGTTGGACATGGTCATGATTGGTTTTTGAGTATTTAAATCCACGACGGTGATATCGGCATCGGCACCGATGCTTAGATGTCCTTTATTTTTTAGTCCCAGAATATTAGCTGGATTTTTACTGGTTTTTAATACGAATTCCTCCATTGTTAGTGCTTGAAGCTTTACCAATGCCAGGCCGGATTCCACTGTTACGTTACGGGGGATACCACCTCCATCTGTGCTAATACAATCAACAACAAAATCTCCTTTATCTCTTTTGGCGGTGGCCAGACGCAACCTTGGAATCTGAGGATTGACTTGAAAACTGAGGGTAGTATCGGTCTCTTTTGAATTCCACCAATCCACCGCCTGTTTCCCGGTAGCCAAAACCATCTCTCCTCCTCTTTCAAGGTTAACTTGAGCCCAACCTGCCATAATGGCTTCTTCCAAACCTTTTTGAGTCGCTTCAAATCCTCCTGTTCCTAAACACATCACTGTTACCTGACTTTCCGGGAGGCCACCGGAACATTTACCGCTGGTTCCGTTGACAGGAGAAAGATAGGATTCAGAACAGATATGAGGGTTTTTCTTCAATAGTGCTATTGCTTCTTCTGCTTCAGCCATGGCAGATTTAATTTTCCCCCGACAATAACTATTTATATGGGCTAAATGAACCGGATATCGATCAATTAATTCAACAGCCTCGTAAAGGCCTTCCAAATCTGATTTTTTACTTACAGTTCCCGCGTGGAACGCACAATAGGCCTTTAGTTGAAAAGCAATTTCTACGGTGTTTGCTGTCGCCTCAGAACTCAGCGGGTAATGTCCTCCCAGGAGTTTTATTCCATAAGCTCCCGATCCAAGTGAGTTTTCTATCATTTTTTTTAATTCCGATCGATTAGGATCAGCTGAATCGACAGTGTGTCCGGGACGAACATATTGGATACAAGCCAAATTGAGTCCCACACCGTGAGAGGCTGCGATATCCAGAACACTCTCAACAGGTCCGGACATATCCAGTGCTGTAGTCACACCAGCTTTTGCCATCATTTTATGACCAAACTTTCCTCCCAACCAGGATGACGCATGGACATGCAAATCCACGATCCCTGGAATTGAATACAATCCTTTTAAATCAAAGGAATCTTCAGCTTGAGAAGTCTTCAAATCAGGAGCTATATCAACAATCTTACCTCCTTGAATAGCTATATCCAAGACATCTGATCTGTTATTGGTAGGGTCAACCACCATACTATTTTTTAATACTACTTGATATTGATAACTCATTCTTATTTACCGATTGAGTGTGTTTACTTTTGGATTGGTGTCGTACTCAACAATTAATTTTCATATATTAACAAATGACATTTTTTTACGATGCTACCTTTATTGGTAAACGTTTTCCCAGGTAGATTAACTAATCAGCCTTCAGTTTTTGACCACGAACAAATTGTCCACTAATTCCTGTTTCTGAAAGTTTCCCCTTATCCATAATGATTTCCCCACGCAAAATGGTGGTCTGCACCATACCTGTTCCTTCACGACCATCATACATACTATAATCTACATTCAAGTGCGGATTTCTTGGTGGAATTGTATAGTGGGAATTAGGATTAAATATTACAATGTCTGCATCCGATCTCAGTTCCAATACTCCTTTTTGGGGGTATAATCCAAAAATACGAGCCGGATTTTCACACATCTGTTTTACCATAGCAGGTAATGAGATTTTTTGATGATTAACCCCCTCCTCATAAATTACCTTTACCAAACTTTCCATGCCTGGAATTCCATTTGGTGCATTAAATACTTTCTCATGCAAAGGTTCATTAGCCGACTGCATGTGACCTGCTGCATCCGAAGCAATAACATCAATTAAACCACTGGCTACAGCGTTCCAGAGTACGTCGATATCCTTTGGCTTCCGCAGCGGCGGAGACATTTTAGCAGGTGTTCCCATATCATTGAAAACATCATCAGTTAAAGTTAAATAGTGAGGGCAAGTTTCTACATAAAATTTTACCTGATTCCACCTCTTAAACATCTCCACAACTTCAATTGATTCTGCACAACTAATGTGAGGAATATAGATTGGGCATTTTGTTGTTGCTCCCAAAGTTAGCAAACGAAAAATGGCTTCAGCTTCAGAAAGATTGGGATGAGATTTAGCAATATAATCCGGTGAATCCAATCCTTGAGATTGATAATGTTCCTCCAGATAATCAATAATGGCTCCGTTTTCAGCATGGGCTGCCAGTATCCCCTGGTGCTTGGCAATAAGTTTCATCATCCTGATCAATTCAGGATCTTCCAACATCATGCCCCGTTTGGAATAGGCCATAAAAGCTTTGAAGGAAACAATCCCCCGCTCGATTAATAATGGGATGCTTCTGGAAATGTCTTTGATGTCATCCTGTAATAAGGTACAATGAATGCTGAAATCGACAATAGAGCTGGATTCGGATGTCTCAATAAACTCGTCAATTGTTTCTAACAACCCCTTGGATTGTCCCCAGGCTTTGACGGCCCCTATGTAGGGGATCAGTGTCGTGATTCCTTCACTGGCAGCTGCTCTGGAAAGTGTATCCATCTTATCGGCGTAAACCGGGTGAAGATGAGCATCGATAAATCCAGGGAGAACAAATTGTCCGATAGCATCAATCTCTCTTCTGCACGCACGAGCAGTACCTACCGGCTCAATAGCATCAATTAGACCATCTTTAATGTAAAGGTCCATTGAATCTATTCCATGGCTGTTTACAAGATTACCACCTCTGATCACGATATCTGCTATTGAAGTATTCATCTTTAGTCCTGGTTTCTTGTCATTAGTGTCAGAGGATCAATTTAGATCTGGTTAAGGTTGCTTTCCTGATTGCAGTTTCAGCCAATATGGCTAAAGGATTAAATAAAGGAATTTCTTTTCTTTCATTTATTTGCTCTATGAACACAGACCAAAACCCTGCATATTTTTAAGTAAGTTCGACCTACAATACAGACAATTCAACATACCTTCGATAACCGCTCGACATCGGTCTAATTTAAAAAGGCAATCGTTGGGTCATTCACTTTTTCATGCTAACAATTCCCCTATTGATCGAGCTACAATCGTATTGGACAAAACCACCGGTTTGTTGGTTATCCTTCTCATTTCTGTGGCATTTGTTAAGTTATACCCCATACAATACATCAGAATAACATCACAACCAGCATCCTTAAAATCTTGTCCAGCCCTACTGATACTCGAAGGATCAGAATAGGGTGAAGTGCTGACAATCGTTAAATTAGCTGTAACAGGCAAAAATGCATCCCTAACCCAGGACTCCTGCTCAATCAAGGGAATAATCACTCCCAGATGATGTTGCGGTTTGACAACACTTTCAATAAATCGATCGACAACACGTTGTGGTTCAATAACCAAACAAGAGGAAAAAAATTCAGGAAATTTCCCCACACAAAGCAGCATGATAAGATCGACGTTTTGTTGATTCAAAATCTCGATACAATGTTCCATGCGCGGTAATATTTTTTCTTTACCCATTACCACTTCCGAACCATCACTCATACGGCTCACCAGGTGAACCATTGATGGTTCCGGGGCCAATTCACTGACCTGATTGAGCGTTAATCCATCCAAGGCACCCATTTCAATGACCTCAACCTGATCGCCAAAATAGGGTTCCATATCTTTAACAATATCGGTCCGGGGAGATTGACCGATACTGATGAGTCCTATTTTTTTAGGTAGTGATCGTTTCATTTTGTTAGCAGACCAATTTAAATGTTGTGGATGGCTTTCACAATCTTTTCTGGAGAAACGGGCAGATCAAAAATTCTTTGACCAATGGCATCTGCAACAGCATTGGAAAAGGCTGGAGCCGCTGGTACTGTAGCTGGTTCTCCAATTCCCTTTGCCCCAAATGGTCCGACACCACCACCTGATTCAATCATAATCGTTTGTACCTTTGGTACATCCATACTGGAATGTAAGATATATTCACCCAGTGAATGGGTTAAAGTTATCCCTTTTTCTAAAATAACCTCTTCGCACATACCATAACCCAGACCATAAATGGCACCACCTTCCATTTGCCCTTCTGCACTTAGGGGATTGATGCATTGTCCAACATCAAAACAGGATACGATCTTTAAAACATCAACCTTACCTGTTTCAGTATCAACGGCTACTTCCATAGCAATGGTACCAAAAGTAAAATCGGAAAATACCTGTCCCTGACCAGTCTTAAAATTGATTAAATCTTTGGCAGGCGCATTGAATTGTTCAATGGCATATAATTCACCACCTTGTCCGGCACAGCTCTTTATTACACCATCAAAACTGAGTGAGTTACCATCAGGTGCTGTAATTTTGTGGTCTTTAAACACCAGATCGTCAGAATTCGCGTTCAGTTGTTCTCCAGCAATTTTGGCAAGATTGGAACGAACAACTTTAGCTGCCTTTATAGTAGCGTTCCCTGACATGTATAGTTGGCGAGTGGCAGTTGTCGTACCGGCCAGTGGGGTTAAGGCTGAATCACCATAGTAAACAGTCACGTCGTTTAAAGATACTCCAAGTACTTCAGCCGCAATCTGAGCTAATGAAGAACATTGCCCACATCCGATATCCTGTACACCACACCTGATAACTACAGTACCATCCAGTTCAACACCAACATAAGATCTGGAGGTATCATGAATGAAATTATTACGACCATAACTTCCCATACTGGCTGCCAGACCCTGTCCAATTTTGATATGAGGGGCCCAGGGCTCAGTCGGTTTCCCTAAAGCTGCCAAGGCCTTTTCAGCGGTGGCTTCTGTTTCAACAGCATGTTCCAGGACCCGCCCAGTTGCCAGTGCATCTCCGGTATGTAAGAAGTTCTTTTTACGGATTTCCAGAGGTGTCATATTCAGTTTTTTTGCCAGTTCATCTAATTGACTTTCATAGGCAAAACAGGGTTGATTAGCACCAAACCCTCGGTTGGCACTGCCAAAGGTATTGTTAGTCAATACCGAGCAGGTATCAACCTTAACATGTGTCACGTCGTAAGGACCGGTAGCGTTAACCGTTGAGTATAACAATACCCAAGGGCTCAAATAAATATAACCACCGGAATCCTGAATCAGCTTTGCTTCCATGGCAACCAATTTACCATCTTTGGTCGCTCCGGTTTTATACTTCATGACATAGGCGTGGCGTTTGCTGTGCGCTAATATTGACTCTTCACGTGTATAGGTTAATGAAGCCGGTTTACCTGTTTTTTGAACAACTAACGCCAGAAATGTTTCCACCGTGATATCTTCTTTACCTCCAAATCCACCACCAACCATGGGAGCAATAACACGAACCCGGTTATGGGGTATTTCCAGTATTTCAGCGATCCCACGAAAATGTTCAATGACCTGAGTAGCTGCCCGAATATTGATGACTTTATCCTCTCCCATCCAGGCAACACCTGATTCAGGCTCGATATAGGCATGGTCCACCATGGGGACCCGGTAAGTGTTTTCAACAATGACATCCGCTTGCTTAAATCCTTCATCAATATTACCCTTTCTCACTTTATAATTACAAACCAGATTAGTTTCCTCTTCACCGACTTTATAAGCATCTTCCTTTAAGGCTACTTCCGGATCAAAAACACCTTCTAAAGGTTGATAATCAACTTTAATAAGCTTTAAAGCTTTAGCAGCCGTTTTAACATCCTTAGCTGCTACAATTGCTACTGCTTCTCCCATAAAACGAACTTTTTTATCAGCCAGAGTCCTTGAAAAACCGGCAAACCCACCTACATCATGTGTTTGACCGAATTTAGTAACTGTTTCATTTTTGGGAACATCTTTAGCGGTTAATACAACTTCGACACCTGGCAATTGCTCGGCTAAGGAGATATCTATCGATAATAACTTCGCCGCCGGATATTCACTTCTTAATATTTTAAGATGCAGCATGTTGGATAGTTTATAATCCTCTGCATATTTTGTTTCACCGAGAATTTTCTCCCAGGCATCATGCCTGGGCAGCCGTTTCCCAATAATTGAATGTTTTTCTTCAGTATTTCCTGAGAAAATAGCTGAATCTTGGTTTTGATCATACATTTCAGCACTCCTCATTAAGATTGATTTTCATTAGCCACACTTTCTATAGCGTCCAGAATTTTGGTGTAACCCGTACAGCGACAAAAATTTCCGGAAATTCCCTTTTTTATTTCATCTATATCTGGATTTGGGTTCTCATCCAATAAAGCTTTTGACGATGTTATCATACCAGGTGTACAGAAACCACACTGTGAAGCGCCGTGTTTATGAAAACTTTTCTGAAGAGGGTGTGGCTTTTCATCTGTCCCGATCCCTTTTATGGTTGTTACCTCTTTACCACTGATTTGAACGGTGAGCGTGAGACACGCGTTGACTACTTTTCCATTGATTAAAACAGTGCAGGCGCCACAGTCTCCCTGTTCACAACCATTCTTAACTTCAAATACTTCCAGTTGGTTTCTGAGTGTATCCAGCAGGGTTTCATCTGCTGTTACGAGGACTTCTCTCGATTTTCCATTAACCTTAAATTGTACAGGGTATTGTTTCATTTTATGCTCCTATTTGCTTTAAACTATTTTCAATACTTCGCCTAAACAATACCGTAGTTAAATGGCGGCGATACTCTTCTGAACCTCTAATATCACTAATGGGTGAAAATTCTGCTGCTACAGATTTTGCACAAGTTTCAACCAGGGCGTCATCGATTTTTTTATCCTGCAGCAATCGTTCTGTATTGAAGGCACGAATTGGAATTGGCGCCATACCTCCCATGGCAATTTTCACCTGTTTGCAATTTCCCGATTCCATTTCCATCATCATAGCCATACTGATCATGCTAATGGCGGCTGAGTTTCTTTGTCCTATTTTGATAAAACTGCCACAACCTTTTTCAGTTCCTTTTGGCACTGTAATTCGAGTAATCAATTCACCCGGTGCTAAAGCTGTTTTCTTATAAGAAAGAAAAAAGTCATCAATCGAAAGTGTCTTGGTTTCCCCTTTTATATTGCGGATAACCACTGCGGCATTCAGTGTCAATAATGGAGGTGCTGTGTCACAACAGGGGGAAGCATTGGCAATATTTCCTCCAATTGTGGCACGATTTCTCGTTAAAGTGTTTCCTAAATGCCCTGCAGCAGAGGCTAGTATTGGACAATGCTTAGTGATGGTCGAATCCGATGCCACGTCAGCTATTTTAGTTGCTGCTCCAATTGATATTGATTTTTCGTTTTCTTCAATCGAAAGTAATTCGTCAATTTCACTGATATCGATGAAAAGCTCTGGCGACTTACTTCCTGTTCTAATTTGAGGAATCAAATCGGTACCACCAGCAATAAATGTTGCTTTTGCACCAAAATCTTTTACTAAGTGACTTAATTCCTGGTAATTATTTGGTTTAAAATATTCTTTATTATCCATACTAGCCTCTGCATTCGCACAGTTTTAAGTTATAGGGTAAATTATTTAGGTTCAACGACCATTGAAGAAGGTGGAACCCATCCTTCAGGAGCCCAAACGTGATTTCTTGGAAACTG
>Ga0257125_1003367_pt1 | contig 11512 bp, 7 predicted proteins | sample SI106_200metaG_FD_190183 | JGI IMG/M metagenome (GOLD analysis project Ga0257125, IMG submission 190183) | Marine microbial communities from Saanich Inlet, British Columbia, Canada - SI106_200 | ecosystem: Environmental > Aquatic > Marine > Inlet | place: Canada: British Columbia | collected...
TTATTTCATTAAAATTTAACTCCAACTCCTTTAACTTTCTAATATCGGCATGAAGTAAATTATTACCAATTAGACTCTTTTTATATAAATCAAGACCTTCTCTGTTGGATCTTTTGATAATAAAATTATTTTCATTTTGCTTATATGACTCAATCACCCTTCTATCTATCTGTATGTTTATGCTGTCTACTTTCATTTGATCCAAAACAGAAATCAAAGCTTCTACGCTTGAAAAATATGTTGTATCTAATTCATCAAAACTAATTTCTATATCTGTATCAGTGCCGTTTACTTGCCACCTTTTTTCTAAAAGGAAATCTAGAAAATAATCCATCTGTGCCATTTCTTGTGGTGTTTTCATATATATTTCTATTATTTAAAGAATACTAGAAAAAGTATTTTTTGCCAATCTTAATGCTTAAGTAGGGAAAGATACTCGTCTACAAACGAGTATTGATATTATTATACTTAAGCATTAACACCTACACATGTAACACTTAATACTATAAAACTTTTAATGATTAATCATAGTAAGATTTTTATGGTCAAAAAAGCGACTAAGTCCCTTATCTATAGTATCTTTTATGGTCTTGAAGTCCCGAAGGGATAGCTCCCCCCCCTACATAATTTTTAAATCCAATCCTTATTTGCAACTTCACCATTTTCAACCAATGTAGCTTTCAAAGAATATTCTTTTTCATTTTCCACATTCAAGGCTATACCAAAGCAGCTGGGGTACTTTTTTGTATATTCTTTTAACCAATCGATATCATACGGATAAGGTTCTTTATGTCTATGTTTCCATTCAATTATGCAAATAGGCACATTATCTTTGTCCCATGTAGTTTGATTACGATTCTTCCAAATAATCATATCTTTACAAACTTCTCTTTTCCCTTCGGTAACTTGCTTTACTCTAACCTCTATTGCAATTTGTTCTGTATCGTACAACTCAGGACAACAATCAATATTCTTTACTAGTTTAGAAAATGCAAACCTACTAACCAATTCTCTTTCTTTACCAAACCATTTTTCGTCTTCAATCTCTTTGATAAACTCCTCAAGCATTCTTTTTAATTCTTCTTTTAACATAAATAATATTATAATCCTAAATTACCAACCAACGTCCGTACAGCTGTCCAATCATGTGGCATATCTATAAGTACTAACTTATCTTCTGCATCATTTTCTTTTAAAACTCTTTCCTCTTCGGGAAAAATAAGATCATCAATCCATCTAAAATCTTTAGAAAAATCTATGGCTTCTGTTTTCCAAGTTCTCCAAGTTGTCGGTTTTATTTTTTCTAAATGTTGAATAGATTCTTTTGGAAAATGTTTCTTTAAAATTTCTAGCACCTTATCTGTCTTACCATCTTTACACCAAGTAGTGAGCCAATATACATTATGCTTAGTTGTAATATTTTCGACAAATTCTGGAGCACCTGGAACTAATGTACCATATTTCGTAAGTAATACTCCATCAATATCTAAATATATATTCATAAATCTCCATTAAAATCACCCTCTAAGACTATGACTTCTTCTTTTCCATGGATTTTTTTATGACATTCTTGATGTACTGGAATTATATTATCAATATCTGTCTTTCCACCCAAGTAATGCATTTGTTTATGATGATATTCCGGCTCTTTATGATCCTTAAATTTCTTATGACACATTGGACATGCTGGATATTTAGACAGAACAGCTATTTTATCCTCCTCATTGATTTGTCTTTTCTCATCTTTTTCATTTACATTATACTTTGAAAGAAATTTATCAATTAGTATGTTCTTCCTAATAGCTATAATCTTTTCAGCCCAACCCCCTCTAACATTGTCATAAAATTTCTGGATTTTAAAATCTGATTTTCTAATATCTTCATTATATACTTTACCATGAAAATCTAAGATAAAATTTCTTAAATTTTCTTCTTGCCCTTCTAGTGAATAACCAATCATTAATTCTCTTACCATAGTATAAACTGCAAAAACCCATGCGTGCTTACTTAAGTATTGATAGCTTCCAGGCTCTGGTGGGAAAACTTTTTGTAAAAAATTTAAAACTCTAATAGCATTATTAAATTCTTTACTATCTTTAGCTAACGTTTTATTTTCATCAAAAAAAGACACGATAGCGGGTGTACCAGAATCTTTACATCCATACTTTTCATAAAATAATATTCTAGCTGCATCTGGGTATGTACCATATCTCTCGTTTGGTACTCCAACTGATTTATAAATAAAAGGGTGCTTCGCAATCTCTCTCATCAATAAAACGATACTACCTGGATTAGCATTAAGTCGTTCTCCTAAAGTTAACGGCTTGCCCCTTTGAAGACGTGAAAATATTACTCTTACTTTTTCATCATCATAATCATCTAAAAAATGTAGTTTTAAATCATAATTCAAAAATATTTCTCTTTGCTCATCTGATATAGGATTATCACCGCCAAAAGTTTTACCATGATTTTCTGCTCCAGAAAATTTCTTACTTAATTTTAATTTATTATCATAAAATTTTTGTATGGCGGTTAATCTCTGCTGCCCATCCACAATATAATATAAACCTTCATCTGATTTATTATTTATAAAAAATAATGGCATTGGTTCGCCCCTAAGTATAGTATCAATAAGACATTGATTATCAGGGTTAGACCACGCGCCTGATGGCCGTTGATAGGTTATATCAACTTTATATTTATGTCTTTCATTAATGTACTTTTGAATTTTCATTTAATTAATTATTTTAATTTATTTAATACTTCTAACAATTATAATCTTTGGCTTTTATAAATATTTTTACCGGCTCCGCTACAGTTTTCTTGTTTATATTTCTATCTAGACAATATTGACTTTTAAACCAATCCATCAATTTCTTTTGGCCTCTACTGGAATTACAACTCCCACAACAGATTGCTACAGTGGCTGGATTATTCCAGGGTGGTAAATAGTTAAGATGTTCTATGGTAGCCCAATCACGTCTATTTGAACTACTGGTATCTAGCATCTTCTTGTGACAATATACACAAGTTTTATCACGTATCCTAATTTTTTCTAACTCTTTCTCTGGAAGACCATATTGATTAGACATATATTATTCTACTCCTTTTACTCCCTCTATATAATCACAATAATCACAATCTTTACCTGCGGTTGGTACAGTTAAACCTTCCAGACACTCCTTTGCAGCTACTATAGCACCAGCTACCCAATCATCATTACCTTTATAATCAATAAGTGTAACTTCAAACCCTAGCTTAGCATCAAACGCTTCTTTATCAGTAATGCCATTACAATAGACAAAATAACCTGTATTTGAAACTTTGAAACCATTTTGCCTAAGTAACCATTGGTATATCTCCATCTGTCTTTTATATCCATCTTGCCAATCTTGATCTAATGCTTCAATTTTATCATTCTTGCTAGTAGATTTATAATCCACAACATATAATAACCCATCTTTATCTGTCCAAATATCGTCAACTGCGCCCGTTATAGTCATGCCTGTGTCCTCGTGATCAAATCTTACACCTTTGAAATTTTCTCTCCATTCATCCATCATCTCATGTTGAAAAGGTACTAAATCTACCCCATATGATTTTAATAATGGATGCACTTTATTATCTGCTCTATGAATATCAAATTCTTTTTTAAGCAATGCGTCAACTGCGCTATTTAAATTAAATGGAAATCCAGGGGGTCTTTTGATCCCTAGTTTATTATCTAAATAAAAACAACGAGGACAAGACTTAAATAATTCTATCTTTGATCTTGATAATTTCCATTGACTGCCGCCGTAGTTCCAATTTGCCTGCCGCGGTATTTTATAATATTCAGACATAAGTTTATTTATTATTTTTTATTGGGTTAATATCATAGAGCCTATAAACAGCCTTGTCTAACTCTACTTGTATCTTATCTAATTCTTCTGTTGCCTTAATTTTATCTAAGAAACCATCAAATTCTTTATTTTTTATATCATATGCTCTGTCAAATAAATTTTCAAAACTACTTAGCTGCTCAATGGTTGGTATAATTACAGGTAACTGTCTAGCGTCATTAACTTGGAAAGCTAAGGCAAAATTAATAAAACTTTCACTCCAATTATTTATTAACTTTGAATTACCCAAACAAATTAAAAATTTATTTGATATTAAATTAAAAGTTGAATATAATTTCATCCCATTAACATCATTAACTGAGGGATTCATTAGCCTAAACTTTAAATTATTATTACTTCTTGTTCCGTTAGTTAAATTCCAACAAAATCCTGGCATAAAAAAATAATCATTACCCTGATATCTAGCTTTTGGATCTGTTTTTAAAATTTCTACATTATTTTTACTCCAATCTATATAATAAGGCGTACATGAATACCAACGATTACCATCTTTGTCTCCTTTGTCATAAGGAACAAAACTTGGCCCATCTATTATACCATCCTTCTTCTCTTTATTGGTCATATTTTCTACACTTTTTATATCTTCTTCGCCTATTATCCTATGTAAAAATCCTTTACTAAAAACGTCACGACCATACTTATCTTTCATTGAATCAAATAACTGCCATATTTTTCTTTCATCTAACCTATTTAAATAACTACTAACAGCCATTTTTGTAGATCCATACTTTTTAACTTTATATTTCACTGTAAAATTATAAAACTTCTTAACTCTTTCTTCTTTTATTTTTATAGCCTCCTTACCTCCTTCTAATACTCCTAAATATTTGCCATTATTACCAGTTGCTAATCCTTGCCCACCTTCTGTGAGTAACCCTAATAAAATAACGTCACTCGATTTTAATTCACTTATATATTTATTTATCCTTACTTTATTGGTTTGCACCTTTTTACTAGTATCAATAAAGTGCCACCAACTAGCCATTAAACCTTTAACTTTTTTATTATATTTATTATAAATTTCTATATTCTCTTTACTAGGATAAAAAATAACATTATTAACAGCCTCTTCATAATATTTTTTTTCAACTTCTAACTTTATTGGCTCTGAATAGTTAATTACTTTTTTGCCATAAGCATCTTTTACCTCTTTATACTTTAAAAAATTAATCTTATTTTTTTGTTTCTGATCTTTCTGCACAACAACAACGCAAGTATCAACCATGGCACTTTCGAATGGATTTGCAGTATCATAAATAGCTATAAAATTATTTTCTAATAATTTTTCTCTTACATTTTTTTTAGTTTGTATAGTCCAAAAAGTTTTACTTGTTATATAAGTAAGAACTCCTTTCTTCTTAAGTAACTCAATGCCCTTAAAATAAAAATGTGCATAAAGATCATCTGAAAAGCCATGCTCTTTATTTAAATTACCCTTCATCTCAGCATCTACTCCTTTTGTAGAAACATAAGGCGGATTAGCAATCACAATATCAAATCCTGTTTCTACATCATGCATTAGTAGTGGATCATAAAATGTTGCGGGGCTAATTTGATGAATAGGGTGATAAGTCCTTAATTGCTTTTGTTTCTCAGAATCAAATAAACCTTGCTTAGATAATTTTTTTTCTATATCAATCTCTAATTTTTGCCTTTTCTTCCACCTAGCTTTAAAATACTCCCTCTTTAAAAGAAGCAGCTCCTGTGCTAAGTCATTTTCTTTTTTACCACCTTCTTGTAAGCCATCTAATAAACCTTGCTTACCGCTCAATTTAAATAAGGTGTTTGCACAAACAAATTTAAATTCTAAATTTGGTAAAGTATCGATACCGCCATTCTTATTTTTTTCATTATATTCTTGATCCACGATCAACGCCAGAAAAGACCTAAGACGAGAAATCTCAACTGCCATAGGTTCAATATCTACACCATAAATATTCTGTTCCAAAATCTTTATCTTAGTTTCGTATTCATTTGCCCTCCTATTTAAACGTAAATAAATCCTAAGTAAATTTTGTAACATTCCTAACGGGAAAGCCCCTGAGCCACACGCAGGATCTAATACCTTAATGTCTTTTATGGCCTCAATAACTTTCTCGCCAAAATTATCTTTCTTAGATATATGTTGTACTTTATTAGTCTCATTTAATGCCCATTCATGATCTGCGGTATCAATTATTTGATCAATAACCAACTTATATTTATCTACCCCTAATTTATTATAAAGATGCTCCCTAATAGACTCCCTACACATATACTGTACAATTTCACGAGGCGTATAAAATGCCCCCTTAGCTTTTCTAGCTTGTTTCCCGGTTTCCGTCATCATGCTTGCAAGAAGGTTTTCAAAAATTCTTCCAAGCATTTCTGGATCAATAGCAACTTGTTCAAAATCAGGAGTTGATTCATCAGTAGTAAAATTATATTCGTTTAAATTTTTATATAATCCTGCAAAAAAATGTTCTGGAAAAGAAATCTCTTTCTTAGGCTTATCATTATCATAAGTATAGAAAAGACCACCATTTAAATAAGGCGTCTTTAAATCATCATTTAAAATATCTCTCTCCTCCATCGGCTTATTTAATGTATTAAAGAATAATTTCTCTAATCTTTCAGTATAATATTCCTTATCACTCATATTGTCTGTATCAAAATAAGGAATTTTTTCTTCAAAAATAAATCCCTTCTTTTTCAGAAACCAAACAAATAGTAATCTACCAATTAGACGATTAGCAAATTGTTTAGCATCTTCTTCTTTGAATATTTTATTATCCTCTAAATATTGTTTTAAATTAGTAAACGTACGAGAAATCATTAGATAGAATTCTTCGTTGACAGTTTTTATTTCAAAAGAATTCCAAAGTGATGTATGTAAAAATTCACGTTTATTATTATATTCACCCGAACCAATTTCTATCCAATCTGAAAGGATTTTTTTCTGTGTATTATTAAGTCTATCTTTAATTTCTAAAACACGAACTACTCCATAATTAGATAAAGCTATTATGATACCGTCTGCCTTAGAATTAATGACAAAATCAATACCTACTTTTGAATTTACATCATCTCTTGTTCTTTTGCTATCCTCATAATTATCAGTAAAATGAACCACACCCTTGACTCTGCTTGGCATAACTTTGTTAAGCCAATAAATTTTTATTTCAACGGGAATGTCATCTACATGATTTAAAATTTCACCAGCTCTCTTATCTGGAAATCTCTCGTGCCATCCAAACCAAGGTTCATTTTTTTCATATTTTTGATCTTGCAAAAAATTATACCTATCCCCCACGCGCTCTGGAAGTTGTACCCCTAATAAAGAAACTATATCTACAATTAATTCTTTAGCTAAAAAAAAGCCCGGCTCTTTAGCTAGCTCTAATACCCTATCATTGATTAAATTTAATTTAGCCTCTATCTTGATATTAGACATATTTTTATGGTTTGACATGATATGAATAAATTAATGGCTCATCTTCTATGATGGCTTCTCTTTTTTTATTTTCATCTAAAATTGAAATAACTTTCTTTGTTTTTTTATTAAGCTCAGATAATGTAATTTGATTTAAAGGTTTATTATCTTTAATATCATCATATAATCTTTTTATACGTAAAATAATGTAATTTCTATCATGTCTATTTCTATGTTCTTTTATAGCTCTAGCGATTAAATGTACTTCAAAATTCATTTCACCTAAGCGGTCCAATACTCTTTCTTGGTGTGGCTTTAAATTATTCTCTGACTTAACTATTGCCTGTCTAGCAACCTGCAATAAGCTCTCTTCAAGTGTAAGTTCAATACTTTCTTTTTTAAACGCAGTAAAATTTACTGCGGGAGTTTTAGTGTCTGTATTAGCTTTTAAAGTTTGTAAAGCCTCTAACCTATCAACAAAAATAATAGTTTTACCATCTCTTGGTAAACCAACGAATATTGGCATATCCTGAGATTCTTCACCTTCTTTAATTGTTATTATAGTATTAGTTAATACATCTGGAGTATACTCCTTAACTCCTTCTTTCGGAATAACGCCCCATTTACCATTTGGTATTTTATGGTATATCTTATTCTTTTCTTCTTCTGTGGCAGAATTGTGAAACCTTCTTAAATCGGCTATAAATACATCTTCTGTGGCAAGAATATCTGTTTCATCTTCTAAATCTTTCATCTGCTGATCACTGTCATAATTGGGATTATAAATCCTAGATTTTGATTCTAAACTATCCTGATCATTAAATTCAATTGGATTATCATTTTCTCCTAAGATCGACTGATCTGTTCCAATGGAAGCTTTTATTATCTCTATCTTTTTCTTCAATCTATCTTCTAACCTCAAGTAGGTCTCAATTTCGTTGGCTGGACAAAGATTGTGTATATTTACTGTTTTATGTTTGCCACCTAAACGGTTTATTCTACCATTTCTTTGGATCATCCTAACCGGATTCCAATGAAGGTCATAATTAATTATTACTGAAGAGTCTTGAAGGTTCTGTCCCTCAGATAATACATCTGTTGAAAAAAGGAATTGTAGCTCGGTTTCACCATCTGCTAACTCATATTTTTTAGAAACTGGAGAAAATCGTTTAGCTAATATTTCTTTATCTGTATTATTTTTACTTGTTGTAAATCCAGTTGAACTTTCTGTAATATATGAACATTTTTCAGGTAAATTATTTTCAAGAAAATTTACCGTATCTGCAAAATATGAAAAAACCAAAACCTTCTTGTTCTCCTTTTTAAACTTATTCAATAAAGTAACGAAATGATCAAGTTTATCATCAGTCTTAACTAATTTTTCTAATATATCTATAATAATTCCAACCAATTGCTTATCTTTATTAATGTCTTCTTTTAGTCTATCTATTTTATAAATCTTAGGATCTGCATTAATAGAAATCTCTTCCATTGTTTTTTTGATATCATCATCAGCATCATTAATTATCATATCCGCATACCCTTTAAGGTTAGAAACTCTAATAATTTTATCTTCTTCCTCTAGCCATTTATCAAAATTAAATAGGCGCTCTAAATAATACTCCATTGTTTTTTTCAATGCATAGACAGAAGACTCAGCTCTTTTAAGATATAGAATTCTCATCATATTGTGCATGGTCATCTGTTGTTTTATGTCCATTTTTTCTTCCTTTTCTTTAACATCTTTCAAAATTTCATCTATCTTATCCACTGATTTACCATAAAATCTAGATTGATATAATGTCGGCCTATAAATAGGTAAACCTAAAAAGGTAGTTAATAAAAAAGCTTTGTGAATTGGACTAAACTTTGATGTGTCCATGGACTCAAATTCATCAATCATATCTAGAGGATGTTTAGATAATTGCCTGCTATCTATAACTGATTCAATTTTTTTAGACAAAATCTCTTTTAATGGCAATCCTTGATTGTCAATATTATCAAAAACATTTAGCTCATCAATAAATTCGTATTTCTCAATATGAGATTCTGCTTTTGGAAAATTAATTAAATTACCATCTTGATCTGGAACACCACCAAATTCATTCTCAATACCAGCACGAGTTGACCGAACCATAAAGTGCTGTAAAATCGGTCGCATTATCATTTTTATTTTATTAGTATCTAATGGTTTACCCTTGTTAACTTCCCTTGTAATCTCCTTATCTAAATCCATAATAGCATCATAGTGTTCCTTAATGGTTTGTTGGCGACCATCCATTTTGGGTATTGGAACATAAAATAAATCCTCGCTTCCACCAGAAGCAAAATTTATTTGATGGGCAAAATCTGATAATTGATTATTTATTGGCGTCGCAGTTAAAAGTAATACATGACAACCTTCATTATCTTTAATCCATTCAATGACTTGCTGATATCTTTTATTATTTTGGTTACGTAAATTATGAGCTTCATCAACAACAAAAAGATCTACAGATCTATACTTATCAATTTTTTGCCTAGTATTTAATTTATTTTTATTATGTATTGAACTTATTTGAACATCGCCAGCTTTAGAGATGATCTCATGAAAATTTGCCAATTCTTCTTCCCATTGAGAAGTTAAAGAAGCTGGAACTAAAATTTCAATTCTTGGCTTCTTTAAATTCTTATCCTCAATATATTTTTTGATTACCGCCCCAGCTGTTATAGTTTTACCAAGCCCCACTGAATCCGCTAACATGGCGACACCATTTCTATTTAATTTTTTTAATAGAAGCTCCGCGTTCCTTAATTGAAAACCATACAAAATCTTTTCCGAATCTTCATGGACACTAATACTTGAAGAGATTTCATCTTTATAAATTTGATACAAACTATGAATATACATCTCATAAGGAGTAAAAATATGTTCCCCGTGATTTGACGTATCTAATAACTCAATAAATTTACCAGTCCATTCCTCACAACCCTTATCATTCCAAATTTCTTCAAACCAAGACATATGTCCATGTTCTTGTTTCTTGTTCTTGGGATCAAATTGAACTACCTTACTATCATCCTCTAAAGAATTAAGTTCTCTATTTTTAATTAGCCCATTATTAGTAAAATTAGAAGACCCTATTACACCAACTGCTTTCTCTGTTTCAAAATTACCAAATATATAACATTTAGCGTGTAAGAAATTAGACTTAAAAACCTTGACCTCAAGAACCTTACTATCAGATAACTTTTTTAGTTCTTTAACTGTATCATATAGCTTCCCGTCTGATTTTAATCTCTGCAAATCCTCAAATATATCTTTATCAGGATAGTCTGGCTCTGGCTCTTCTCTTTCTAACTGATCCCGCGGAATTAGAGGCTCTCTCCCGATAATCAAGCGAATTTTTTTATAATTCTTTATGTATGGCAAAAGTAATTTCGTGGCCTCAAGATCCCAATAGCCCGTAGCTATAGATATCTCATCAAAATCATTACTAACATCTATAAGTGTGTCTAGTAATCTCTTTCTATTATTATCTATAATTCTTGGTAAAGACATTGTTTTATGTTAATAATTTCTTTATAATGCTTTTATATTTTCCCATTTATTAGCCTAAAAGTCAATTTAGAAAGCATAAGAAACTTTAATCACTTCTACTGTTATATTAGCCCATAATACTATAAATTATTCAAGGGATGTTTCATCATCTGCCCCCGTAAATGCTCAGCGCTAGCTGCTAGATATATTGTAGTAGTTTTAATGTCACTGTGACCAAGCATCCTAGACAAAGAATAGATGTCACAACCACCTTCCAGCATCAGGGTGGCAAAAGTGTGTCGTAGCTTATGAATACTAAAATTTATACCTGATGCCACCTTTATCACCTGTACCAATCTCTTTAATCCCGTAGTAGTGAAGCCCATATTACGATTTAATGAAGCAAAAAACTCTGGACAAGTTTTATTCAACCTTTGACGTTCTACCAGGTACCTACTAAGAGTCTCCGACAGTCTGTCACAGATTGGTATTACTCTATCCTTATTTCCTTTCCCCTGCCTAACAAATAAAGATTTATTTTCTAAATCAATATCTGTTAGCTTGAGATTTAATAATTCTTTACGCCTAATACCAGCAAATATAAAAGTAGAAAATAGTGCATGATTGCGATAACGCAAAAAATGATATTTATGCGGATAGTTATAGACCACCTCTAAT
>Ga0257125_1003372_pt1 | contig 11485 bp, 15 predicted proteins | sample SI106_200metaG_FD_190183 | JGI IMG/M metagenome (GOLD analysis project Ga0257125, IMG submission 190183) | Marine microbial communities from Saanich Inlet, British Columbia, Canada - SI106_200 | ecosystem: Environmental > Aquatic > Marine > Inlet | place: Canada: British Columbia | collected...
GGCCATGCAGCAATGAACTTAGCGCGAAGACGATCCTGTTCGGCGGGCGCGGTGGCCCGTAATCTGAAATACTCGGAAATATGCGTGCCGATCAGCCCTTCGATTATTGATGGGTTGACCTGAATCCGATTCTCGAACAGACGATGCAGAAGGAGGCGCAGACGGTCGCTTTTTGCTGATGGACCTTTGAAATCAACAATTACCGGGTTAACTCTCTGGATCTGCTGAAATGCATCGGTGTTTCCGTTGCGAACCGATACGACCAGAACCAGGAGATCGGGATGTTCTTTGGCAATCTCGGAAAGAATTTGGATGAAATTGAACGCCCAGGTGCGCCAGGGATATTGCTTGGTGTTGGTCAGTCCATCGTACCATGTTTGAAATTCATCGAGAATCAGGGCCGTTGGTGTGTTCTCAAATAGTTCGAGCAAAATTTCGTCGCTGGGAACATCAGTCTTACTGTCTCCCAGGGCCTCCCATTTCCCTTTGCAGTAGCTGCCGTAAGGGTGATTCTCAAAAAGTAGATCCCAGAGATGTTTGTAGCGTTGGCGATGCAAACTTTCACTGATGATGTGCATGCCTTCGCGCAATTGGATATTCTTTATCTTGGCATCCCCTAACAGATCAGACCAGCTTTCAAGCCATTTCCGGGTGGCGGCGTTGTCACTGAAGGCGTGGTAGAGTACTCCCATCAGATGGGATTTACCTTGGCCTCTATCCCCTTTGATTGTTACCGGGCGTCTTTGTGCAGGACCGGCTGCCTCAAGGGTTTTCAAAACGTCGTGAGAGGGGTACGTGATGCGAAGGAACTCCTCGGCCGGTATCTGTGTTGCCCCTGTGTTGTTTTTGTTTGTCAGCTCAATGGCTGTGCCCTTCAGGCGCCGCCCCTTGAATTCATCTCGTAGTTTTAGACCCAGCATCTTTTCCTCCGGTGTTGATGGGTGCTTCCTTTATTTCCGTTCATTGCTAAACGGCCTCCACCATGGACCTATTTGTGATATTTGCTGTACCGCGCTTATAGAACACAATCTTGTCATTGCCAAGGGTGGTATCGTAATTCACCTGTTCCAGGGTGTGTACAATCAGGGTCTTAATGACCGTGCCCATATCGTTGCCTGTAATGGAAACGCTGTCACCAATGAACCTGGCAACAAGAATCTTCCTTTCCCGCCGTCTGATATCGAACATCAGTGAGCAGGGCCTTGAGCTGCAGGAAATCCCTATTGACCCGTGAGTAGTCCCACACAACGAAACAGCCCACGCCGGACAGAAGCGTCGACAACACAGTGACCCTGAGAAATGGGCTGTTGGTAATCGTTTTCAATGAAGGGTCTTTTTTTCACGGGCCGTTTCTGCCTCGTTTAAGGTCAATTCAAATACGTCCAACATTTCTTGCCATTCCTTGGGGTTGTGAACCCGGCTCTTGAATTCCGTCAGGAGGTTGATGCAGAATCTCAGAGTCTTTACCAACTGGTCGTTAACACGTTCCAGGGCCGCAATGTATTCTATTACTGAATTTTCTTTCTCTGACAAATCACCCTCCAGACAAAACAAAAAACCCCACATCCTGAATTCAGAATATGGGGCTTTTGGGGTTGTTATCCATTTCGTCCTCTGTTTGAGGTTTTTTTTCGTACGGATTCTATCAACGGTTTTCTTGGCGGAAATGATGATAGTATATCGAATGTGATTAGTTCAAGGGTTTTCTCAGGAGCGTTTTGCTCAAGACCAATATCTTCTCGGGCCAACGTATTTCCAAACACGGCCACTCGACATACCAAAATCGATCTGATTGGCTTCTTCTTCCTCGGGTTCCCCCTCCGCCCGCGCCATGGGATGACGAAGAAATCAAGGAACCCGTTCAATCGCCAGGGGATAAGTTGTGGCAGCGGGTATCCGGACCCGTCAAACACCCTGGGCGGAAGCGCAGGTAGGAGACAACCGGAAATCAATGGCCCATGTGATTTTTAAACATTGCTTATCGACATGCTTTTTAGTAAGGCCATTAAAATAAGTCATGTTTAAGCAGAACAACGCTCATTCTGGGTGGGGCATGAGGTGAGGTGGAAAAATGGAATGGGTCCTTGTCTCATTTTTGTTGTTGTTTTTCTTTGCTGGATCTTTAAGAAAAGACCTTCTCCAGACGTGACATATGTAACAACAGCCGCCAAACCAACGGGAGGTAAAGTAAAAAAAGGAGGGGATATCATGGATTCCAGAGAATTGGGGCCAGCAAAAAAGCAGCTTGAAGACAAAGTGGGGAAAGAGTTTATTGAATTTGAGAAAAAAAGCGGAATGGCGATAAAAGGATTAAAAATAAAACGGGTAGATAGCGCCGCTATGTGTCCAGATATTGATTATATCATTATTAAAGTAGAAATCCCCGATATGGATTAAATGATTGGTGAACCATTTCACGAATTCCCTTGATATTTTGGGAACCGTGTGTGAAATAGCACACGTCTTTTTTGACGGTGGTAGGGGCGTTGTCCCATATATTGCGGGTTAGAGCTCGGCGCACTACAACCACTGGGCAAGGTAAAAAAGTGATTTCAAGCCCTTGACTCTTAGGGATTCATGCCGATATAATATGTAAGAAGGGAGAAAACAAATGGAAGGAATTATTTATAATCCTTTGCGTTCTGGTCTAGGGAACGCGCTTGTGGGAATCGAAAAGAATCGCAATAAAGTTGTGAATTTTTTTATCTTTTATTTTCTTTTATACCCAAGTGTGTTCCTTGCTCATAGATGTTCAACCCGGGCTCTAAAAAAAACCCGCAATATGATGGGGCTATGTGGTGTGTTTTGTGAAAATGGAAGGTGTATGGCAACAGCTTACGAAAACGCGAAAAAGGCGCGTGATGGATTCTTGCGAATTGTCACCAAAGTTGAAAAAATCCCGTATCGCTCCAAGGCACTGGCCGTCACGATCGTAAAGTATAATTTAACGGAATGGGATGATTTAGCCGAAGACTGCCTGATTGCATCTGATCCAGAAATCAGAGCACTCGCGAGCAGTATAGCGGCTACTGTGTAATGCCGACCAAAGAAGAACTAACCGCGTTCAACTCACGTCTAAAAAAAACCAAAAAGCAATATCCACAATCATCTGATCGCATAGACAAAATCATTGACAGCCTAACAACCAACCCTGGTCAGGGTGAACGATATCCAGGGTTTGGGGAACTGGAAATAAGGAAATTACACATTAGACTACCTGAATACAAGCTTGGCAAAAGCAATGGTCTAAGGTTGATACACCTTTACATCAAAGAAAAAAATATGGTTTTTCCTTTGACAATCTATGCCAAGAAAGGCTTTGGCAAGGAGCAGAATGTTTTGAAACAAGTGAGAACGGCGATGAAAGAAGTTTCAACCAAACTTAAACCATAACCAGCGATTCAAATATATCCTTCCACCACCCCAACCGCCTTCGGGCGGTTTTTTTATGCCCGTTTCCCATGCCCCTACCTGTGCTTCCGGGGTTTCAAGTTTGGTGAGGGGACGGACCTGGGCTTCATTGGCGGGGGTTTGTTCACAATTGTGAACATCCAAATGCTTAACGACTTTCGACGCTTCAATTGTATAGTGGGCATACGTTCTGCCAAATTCCCACCGATCTCTGCAATAATCCTCAAACGTCTCGAACTGCTCACGGTACAGGCGGGAATCCCTGATCTCGACCAATCAGGATGTCATTTTAGGGATACTGTAAGTTTACCTGAAAGTTTATCCAGAAACCCACTATAAAAGGCCGTCAGGCACTCCAGAATCGACGTTCTAACTGGAGGGCACGCCCTACTATGGGCTTAAAATGATTGTTGTTATCGAGGCGAATGGTGGTTAATGGTTCATTGCAGCGCAGATGCCCACATTACCGTTTGGATACAGCTTAAGCACGGGAAGAGCTTTTTCTTTTGGTTGGTCAATCCTGAACACAACATGGCCCCGGTATCGGGTGGCTGGTTTTTTAGTATTTCTAGTATTAATAGTATAGATTCAGGAAATGATTTTTTTCGGTTATCTCTTCACAGGGGTGGCTTTTTTTTGTGGTTAGAATCTGAAAAAGCGTACCAGGAGCGTACCAAAACAGCCATAAACAAAAAAAGCACTCACAGCATTATGCCATAAGTGCTTGTTTTCTTTGGTAGGCCTGAGAGGGTTCGAACCTCCGACCAATTGATTAAGAGTCAACTGCTCTGCCAGCTGAGCTACAGGCCCATATCTGAATTTTTTCCTGGCGCGCCCGGCAGGACTCGAACCTGCGGCCTACGGGTTCGAAGCCCGGCGCTCTATCCAGCTGAGCTACGGGCGCGAAATGGAGAAACTGATTTAGCAGGAAATCCAAATCATGTCAACAAATTTTTTTCGAAAAATCCCTTGACATACATGCCAAGTTGACCTAAAAGGATCTTTTCATATTTTGTTGAACAGGATAAAGGAAATGAAAACATTTGTTGCCAAAGAACAGGAAGTCGACAGGAAATGGTACCTGGTAGACGCCGAAGACAAAATTCTGGGGAGGCTTGCCACTCAGATCGCCACGAGACTGCGCGGGAAACATAAACCCATCTTTACGCCCCATGCGGACACCGGAGACTTCATTGTTGTCGTCAATGCCGAAAAGGTTGCCCTTTCCGGCAAGAAATGGGACAAGAAGATCTATTATCGACACAGTGGTTATATTGGTGGTTTAAAAGAGATTTCCGCACGGAAACTGCTGGAGAAGAAACCGGAGGATGTTTTGCGGTTTGCAGTTAAAGGCATGCTCCCTAAAAACAGTCTGGGAAGACGTCAGCTGAAAAAGTTGAAAATCTACGTCGGCCCCGATAATCCTCATGAGGCACAACAACTGGAGGCTTTGGAGATATAAATGGCAGAGGGACTATTTCACGCCACTGGGAAAAGAAAAACGGCTGTTGCACGGGTCTGGATGAAACCCGGCACCGGCGAGATAAGTATAAACAAGCGGTCTTTGGTGCAATACCTGAATAGGGTGGCGGATCAAAACGCTGTCATGGAGCCCCTTGCACTGACCGACCTGGGGGAAAAATTTGATTTTTATATCAATGTCAAAGGTGGTGGAATCGCGGGCCAGGCCGGCGCCATTCGGCACGGCATCAGTCGGGCGCTTGTGGATATAGATTCTGCACTGAGGGATCCGCTCAAAAAGGCCGGATTCCTGACCAGAGATTCCAGAATGAAAGAACGGAAAAAATACGGACAGCCGGGCGCAAGGGCGCGTTTTCAGTATTCAAAGCGTTAACTTCAAGCCCATATTCAAGCTATCAAAAAAGGAATCTGTTTCAGGTTCCTTTTTTTTTGGGAACAAATGACGTTGAGAAACATCAGGCTTATGGTCGCATACGACGGTACCCGATACCATGGGTGGCAGCGGCAGAAAAACGGGGTGACCATTCAGGGGGTCATCGAGGAATGCCTTCAGCTAATGACGCAATCGCCTGTCAAGCTTCTGGCCTCCGGCAGAACTGATGCGGGTGTTCACGCGCTAAACCAGGTTTGTAATTTCAAAACGCCTTCTCAGATACCCATTGATACGCTCAAGCGAGGGCTCAATGCCCTTCTTCCCCCGGACATCCTTGTCAAAGAAGCAGCTGTCGTGCCTTTTGAATTTCATTCCCGGTACCGGGCCAAAAGCAAAATCTATGAATACCGAATCCTGAACAGGCAAAATCCGGATATTTTTTGCCGCAATGTTTTGTGGCATATCAGGTTCCCTCTTGATGTGGAAACAATGTCCGGGTGTCTGTCCATTATAAAGGGAACCCATGATTTTTCCGCCTTCAAATCATCGGGAAGCGCCAATACTGATCCGGTAAGAACCCTCCTGAGCACCTTTATCGAGAGCGATGAAGATGGGGTTTTGAGGATTATCGTAGAGGGGGATGGCTTTTTGCGGCACATGGTTCGAAACATCGTAGGGACCCTTGTGGAGGCGGGGACGGGTCGAATGGACCTGAAACGGTTTGCGGAAGTTCTGGAATCGGGGGACCGGCAAATGGCCGGCAGGAAAGCGCCGCCCCAAGGGTTATTCCTTGTGGCAGTGAAATATTAGTCCTCCGGTTTTTTCGTCTCTTTCATTGAATGGCTGACAGTTTGATGAATATCGTGCCATACTTCCTGAAAGGAGCTCACGCTCAGCCGTCCTGCCTCAATAAATTTGACCACTATTTCCTTGGTCACCTTGATTGCCAGTTCATTTTCTTTTTTCATGGTGTTTCTCCGGTTCCGGGGCCGCATAAAGCCCGCTTTGGCGTCAACTATTCTGACACAGGGGGCTGGTATTTCGCTTTTTGGAACCCCGCTGAACAGAAGAAGGCCATCTATACGATTCAGCGGGGATCCCGGTGAAAAAAGAACCCATAAAGCCCTTCTCGACACCAGATATCTGTTTAGCACCAGATGCTGAAAAAATCAAACATTCCAACGCCCGGGGATCTCTTTTCCGCAACTGGTGCACCGATTGTTCTTGATTCTGTTTTCGCTTACAAAAAACCCTGTTCGGTTGATCAGCAGTGCTTTGCAGGAATGACAGAAAGTATTTTCACCTTCGTCCCCATGAATATTACCGGTGTACACATATTGCAGGCCGGCGTCATAGCCCAGATCCCTGGCCCGTTGAATGGTTGCAACGGGGGTTGAAGGGATGTGCATGAGGCGGTAGGTCGGGTGAAACCGGCTGATGTGCCATGGGATACCCGGATCCAGATCCACCAGGAACCGCGCAAGATCTTTCAGTTCCTCCGGTTTATCATTCAGCCCCGGGATCAACAGGGTCGTTACTTCCAGCCAAACCCCCATGGCTTTCAGGACTTCCAGGGTTTTCAGAACGGGTTCCAGTTTTGCACCGCATTGTTCCCGGTAAAATTTTCGGTTGAACGCCTTGAGGTCCACGTTGGCGGCTGACAGATTTCCGCCCATTTTTTCGAGACAGGCCGGCGTCATATAGCCATTGGACACAAAGACGTTTAACAGACCCCTGTCTGATGCAATCCGTGCGGTCTCAAACGCGGTCTCAAAATAGATGGTCGGTTCGGTGTAAGTGTAGGAAATGGACACTGCCCCCTGGTTAATGGCTGATTGTACGATGTTCTCGGGCGTTGTATCCTCTCCCACGATACGGGTCTGGTCCAAAGGCATCTGGCTGATATCGGCGTTTTGGCAGAAAAGACATCGGAAATTGCATCCCACCGTGGCAATGGAATAAGTACTGCTTCCCGGAAGAAAGTGAAAAAGGGGTTTTTTTTCGATGGGGTCACAGTGCCCGGCAATAATTTTTCCATAAACCAGACTGAAAAGGGTCCCTGATTGGTTTTCCCTTACGCCGCAAAGGCCTCTTTCACCCGCTTCAATGATACAGAAATGATTACAGAGTCGGCATTGTACCTTATTGTTGCTCAGTTTTTCATACAGGAAAGCCTCTTTCATGGGTTTCTCCTCACTTCAATTGTCACTCCCCGTTAAATTCCTGCGGGTCCGTTTTCTCAAGTGTTTTGATCTCCATGAGGGACTGACTCGCTGTTTTGAACCGGACTTTCAGGGGGATTTTGTCGGTTTCATAATGGTACACGAGGGTCGCTGAAAGGCCCAAAAAGAACCCGAAAGGGGAGTGTCTGCCGACCATGCTGTCTTTATGGAAGGGCAGGGTGTCTTCAATAAAGGACGGTGTCATCCGAATGCATTGCCATGATATGGGAACCGTCCCATAGGCCAGCTTGAGAAGGCTTTTGAGTTGCCAGAGGTTGTAGAACCTGGCCTGTCCGAAAAGCGGATCCCCGAAATAACCCTGGATTGTTTTTAAGAATCCGTTCCAGGAGAAGCTGTTCAACACGCCGATAAAAATCTTCTTTTTGGCAACACGACCGGCCTCCCGCAACGCGGAAAGGGGGTTGTCCATGAATTCCAACGTGTTGATTAAAACAGCATGGTCAAATTCGTTGTCATCAAACGGCAGATCCTCAGCCATACCGATCTTAAAGTCGGATTTATGTCCCAGTCGGGCTCTGGCTTTTGCCAGCATTTGTGGAGAGGCGTCAACGCCACTGACGTCAAGTCCCATTTTGCTGAACATGATCAGGTGATTTCCGGTGCCGCAACCGATATCCAGAACCCTCTCTCCCGGTTGAGGGTCCAACAGGGATATCAGAAGGGGTTCGGTAGACTTGTCGATGGTTCGGCTTTGATGGCTCCGCCGCCAGGAATCATAGAAACCGAGCGTGTTTTGATCGAATATAAGACCCATGATCCGACCCTACTATTTTTAACTGGCTTTAAACAAGTTGATTCTGATAAATTATGGAAATCCCTTCCGGGATTCAAGGAGAAAATTATTCATGCCGGAAATGATTACCGACCCTGAAATTATTGCGGCCTATAATGAGGATGCTCTGGGCCTTAAAGGAAAGTTTAAAGGTCTCTTCCGCCCCAATTCGGAGGCGGAAGTAATTGATATGGCGCGAACCTGTATTTCCAAAAAGTTGTCCCTGACGCCACAGGGGCTGCGTTCATCCCTCACAGGCGCCGCCATTTGCGAAAAAGGCGCCGCCATTTCCCTGGAACGGATGAACCGGCTGATCGATATTGATGTGAAAAGAAAAGTTGCGGTCGTTGAACCGGGTATTATTTTATCCGATTTCAAGAAATCAGTTGAAGAAGCAGGGCTCATGTATGGGCCGGATCCCACAAGCGCCCAGGAGTGTACGCTTGGCGGCAATGTGGCGACCAACGCGTCTGGTGCCCGTTCCCTCAAATATGGCGCCACCATCGACTGGGTGCAGGGGTTACGGATTGTTGATGGAAAGGGAAGGGTGCTTGCGCTGAAGAACGGGCTTACTGAAAAAATGTGCGCGGGTTATGGGGCGCTTCACCGACCCACCCAACTGTTTGTGGGATCGGAAGGCACACTCGGTGTAGTGACCCGGATTGAAGTGTCACTCACTGAACTGCCCGCCAATGGTTTTGTGGGGATTGTTTTCTTCCCCGATATCAAAAGCGCTATCGATTTTACCATTGAAGCCCAATATAAGCCCGCCTACAAGGCCGCCAGCATGGAGTTTCTGGATCAAATGTGTCTGGAGATTATTCGCCCGGAGGCGAAAGGAATTGCCATACCTAACGATGCGCGCGCAATGATTTATTTTGAGCAGGAATATAACGACGATTCGGAAAAGGATCATTTCTTAAACCTGTGGTTCCCCCTTATCGAAAAGCACACGCCATTATCGGATGATACTCAAATTGCCGACAGCCCAAAAGAAAAAAAGCATCTTCATGATTTGCGGCATCACATCCCCTCAAAAACCAATGAGGAGAGCATCAAAGCGGTCAAAACGGGGGGCGGCAAGATTTCCACTGACTGGGCCGTCCCCCATAACCGTCTGCACCAGTTGTTCGGGTATTTTGAAGAAATCAGAGGTCCTTTGGGCGACATGATGGTGACCCGGTTCGGGCATCTGGGAAGCGGACATCCTCATTTTAATTTTATTGCCAGAACCCGGGCAGAAAAGATTATCGCTTCGGAGATCGATGACCTCATGGCCAAAAAAGCCGTGGCGCTGGGAGGATGTGTGGCGGGCGAGCATGGCATCGGAAAAATGAAACGTCGTCAGTTGGCACTACAGTACCCGGCCCCCATCATAGGTGCCATGAAAGCCCTCAAGAAAGAGTTGGATCCAGCGGGAATCATGGCGCCGGGAAATATTTTCATGAACGATAACGATGATACCGCTCAACTTCCCCTTTAACCCAGTCGGGCCAGTACGCCTCATCAATGGGATAACTGGCATCGAGCGCCTGAAAGGAGCCGTCTCCGGCAACTTTCTTAATCCCTTCGAGTGTATTGTATCTCACTTCGTCAACGCCGATCAGGTTGGCCACGGCCACATTGATTTCTTCCATGCTTTTGTCATAGGGATTTCCGTCGGGAAACGCACGCCTGGCGGCCAGTTCGTGTAGGCAATCCACGCCGCGATGCCATTCCTTGAAAGAAGGAAAAATCATGGGGCCGTAAGATATCCAGAATTCGACGAATTTTGAGCCGGCATTGTAAACCACCCAGACTGAGCCCCCTTCACTGACGGTGCCACGCACAATGCTGTCATCTCCCATGGCAATATTTTTTCCCTTCAGAAGGGAATCAATGCCGCCGAATTTCAGACCGACTTCCTGGGACCTTGTTTTCTTGGCCCCCTCCTGAAATGTTCTTACCGCCTGGGGAAGTTTGATCAGTGCGGGGAGCAACCGTTTATGGAGTCCTTCCGCAATGCCAACGGTCACGCCCCAGCCCGATTCAGGATTGGGAATGACGACGTCGGCCTTTGAATCGGGATACAACTCCGTCAACCCCAGACCCAGTTCTCTTCGAATCTGAAAGATCTCTTTTCCTCGGAACGTGGAAGCCACGTTGCCGAAATAAACACCCTGAAAAATATCCGGCATAACAGGCTTGATCATTAAACGCCGGGTTTCAATGCCTGCCGATGAACAGATTGTCATTTCCGCGCCGTCGTACTCCTTCTCCGTGGCCCCCCCCAAACGTCGATGGGAGCAGGATTCAGAGCACGCCACAAAAGCGCCGTCAATGGTGGCATAGCAGAAAGGCTCAAAGGCCTTATCGTCATTCAGGGCGAGCAGGTGGATCTCATTGCCATCATGAACCAGCGCTGTCAGGGCAAAGGTTGCCCTGCCGCTCAGTTTGTCAACAAGCTTTTCGCCGGCGGCAAAGCTGATCCCTTCCTGAAGTATGTATTGATGCAGCAGTGCGCCCACGACTTCGGTTTTGTTGTTGGTCTGAAAACGGTAATGATTTTCAAGCTCGGCCTTGATGTCGTCTTCCTTGATGAGATACCCATCCATGGTCAGAACCACCTTCAGCGTTGAGCTCTCTTTTGGCCGAATTTCGATGGGCTCCACATTGATCTTCTCAGGAATCCGCTGTTTGGTGTATCCGATATTGCCGATGGCAGCCACGGGCGACAGGTGCTGAAAGGTCTTGGCAATATCCCGGTCAATGACCTCAGCGATCCGGCCCAGGTCTTTGTAAATAAAGATACCCTTGCTGTTACCCACTGCCAGCCCGGTGCTGGCTTTTCCCCGGTGCTGACAGGCGCCGGTTGCCAGAAAGGCCTTGTTCACCAGCTCATCATCATCAGGGGCGTAAATCCCCACAATTCCGTCCATAATATTTCCCTTTTTCTATTTCGAGACAGCATGGGGCAACTGGCACTATCCCGAACTGTAGGGGCAATCCCTTGTGGTTGCCCATTTTTAGGGTGCCCACAAGGGGCACCCCTACAGCTATTTAATATCCCGATGGTAGCTCTGAAGGGATTTTACCTTGCCATGGCCCCGCTGTTTGGCTGCGATTCCCCGCGCAGCGGCCAGTGCGGCGGCAAGGGTTGTAATATAGGGAATCTTGAATTTGATGGCGTTTTTTCGGATATACGAATCATCATGCTTGCTCAAT
>Ga0257125_1003373_pt1 | contig 11482 bp, 10 predicted proteins | sample SI106_200metaG_FD_190183 | JGI IMG/M metagenome (GOLD analysis project Ga0257125, IMG submission 190183) | Marine microbial communities from Saanich Inlet, British Columbia, Canada - SI106_200 | ecosystem: Environmental > Aquatic > Marine > Inlet | place: Canada: British Columbia | collected...
TCTTCTTGCCCTAATGGAATATTGATACAAAGGGGTTGTGCCCCCAGCACTTCTTTTATCTTTGTAACGGCATTCTCATAATCAGCACCGGTTCGATCCATCTTATTGATGAATGAAATCCGCGGTATACTATGGGAACTCGCTTGCCGCCAAACTGTTTCAGATTGCGGCTCTACGCCGGCAACACCACAAAACACAACAATAGCCCCGTCCAGCACCCGCAAGCTTCTTTCAACTTCCACCGTAAAATCAACATGGCCGGGAGTGTCAATAATATTGATTTGATTGACCTGATCTCCCATCTTCCAGAAACAACTTGTGGAAGCCGCCGTGATAGTGATACCCCGTTCCTGTTCTTGTGCCATCCAATCCATCGTGGCGGCACCGTCATGAACCTCACCGATCTTATGACTCTTGCCGGTGTAGTAAAGTATCCTTTCCGTTGTGGTCGTCTTCCCCGCGTCAATGTGCGCGATGATGCCGATATTACGTACGCTCAAAAGTTTCGGAGTCCGTTCCATCTTTTTGAGCTCGGATTACCACATATAGTGAGCAAAAGCTTTGTTTGCGTCAGCCATGCGATGGGTATCCTCTTTCTTCTTAACAGCAGAACCTCTGGCGTTAAACGCATCATGCAGTTCTGCAGCCAGATTCCCTTCCATAGATTTTCCGCCCCGAGAGCGTGCCGCGTTGATAATCCAGCGAATAGCAAGTGCCAAACGCCGCTCATCACGAACCTCTACTGGAATCTGGTAAGTCGAACCACCGACGCGTCTTGACTTCACTTCAAGCATGGGTTGAACATTGTTGATCGAGGCGTTGAAAATCTCGATCCCGGTTTTCCCCTCGATTTTCTCTTCTACTTGTTCCAAAGCCCCGTACACGATACTTTCTGAAATGCTCTTCTTCCCGTCAAACATCATGCAGTTAATAAACCTGCTTAATGACAGACTATTATACTTGGAATCCGGCATAATTTTTCTTTTTACAGCTGAGTGCCTTCTTGACATGCCTCTATCCTCTTATCCTTTTTTGGTTCCGTATTTGGAACGGCCCTGTTTTCGACTATCAACTCCCTGCGTATCCAGCGTTCCCCTGATAATATGATATCTTACACCTGGTAAGTCTTTTACCCGACCACCCCGGATCATAACAACAGAGTGCTCCTGCAGATTATGCCCGACACCTGGAATATAGGATGTTACTTCCATTCCGTTAGTCAGACGAACCCGTGCAACTTTCCGTAAAGCGGAGTTCGGCTTCTTCGGGGTTGTTGTGTAGACGCGTGTGCAGACACCTCGTTTTTGAGGGCACGCTTGTAAAGCAGGTACATTGTTTTTTACCTGAATCCGCTTTCGACCTTTTCGAACCAACTGACTTAGTGTGGGCATTTCTCGGTTTCTTTAGTAAATTTGATTTTCCAAAATCCCAGGCCGGGATAACAGCTGCCTGCTGAACAGCTGAATAACATGAAATATTAATTAGTTAACAGACTCCCTTACGTTTTCTCCGCCACTTGAGAGTAACAGAAAATAAATTTGACGTAATCAACCGATATTATCAGTGCTATTTTTAAAATGCAAGCAGATATTCTTTAAAAAACAAAAAAAGTCATATCAAAAACTTTTTTCTGCAATTTTAGTATATTAGAAAATCGACGGCCCCATTTGACAAGGCTTTTTCTGTAAAGTTTCGTGTTTTCTAGTATTTAGTACGGAACAGGTTGTTTTACATACCTTTAATATTGCTTGAGTGGCAAATCAGGTAGAGAACTCATTTTTTTAAGCGGTGAAATCAACAACAAATTGATTTAAATCAATTTGGATAATTTAATCCAATTTTTATTAGGCCGATCAGGACCTGTTTTACGGATTACATATTATCTCTTAAAGTCTATCTAACTATTTTAAAAGGATTAACATATACTCGTCAGCTGTGTTTGTAAGAGGCGGAAAAATCCGCCGCTGATCAAAAATGTACTGAATTACCAGTGTGCAAAAGAGTACCATTATTCAGGCTGGTGGGCTTCGTTGGCGGATTGTGAAAGATCGACAATATGCCGTTCCAAATCAAAGAGCACTAACGGATCCAGGATTACCACAGTCCTTAAGTCAGGGTTGTGAATTTCGATCAAAGCGTCCTCAGGCCAATACTTGTATCTGGTTTTCAGGGACGTATGTCCACAAAACCAGAAACGGGGAGTAATTGAGCTATCAATCAGTTCGTTCAGCATACTCGGAATTGCTCCCTCCTCAGCATTCTGACTGCGGGTCCAGGTGAGTCCTTCGGTCACTGCGGGTTCAGACCGGAAATTGATCACCTCATCTATCGAATACACTTTCTTGGGACGAGCGTGGGTGATCACAAAATACTTGCCACGGGTCAACAGCGGCAGATTCTTCTCAAATCGATCATACCTGTTTAAAAAAGCATCGCCATAGAACTTTTTGACATAAGAGGCCGTCATAGGTCCTTCAGCCGCGAACTTTCTGAACGGATGGTTGCCATTACCGGCTTCGTCCAGAATGTTCTCATGGTTACCTTTCAGAAAATGGAACTGTTGTGGAAACGCCACTTTAAGTTTCATGACCATCGCCATCGTCTGAAAATTCTCAGTCATTTCCTCAGTCATGGCCGGGCAATCTTCAAACCCGTTTTTATACTCAGCAAAAGCGGTCTGCCACCTCTCCTTGCCTCTTCTTTCCGAATGCATCCCGTCACCGACGCAGACGACCTGAATCCTGTCTGTTTTCAAAAGTTCAAAAACAGTTTTATCTTTAAATTTGTAACGCAACAAGTCCGGCAGGTAATTACGCCGACCGTGCAAATCAGGAACGATCAGAGTTGGAATATCCTGACGTAACAGAATGAGGCCGCCGGATCTGCCCTCTCGATCTTTAGGCCGCCATTCTGCAGATTCTTTTTCAAGGGTCTCATTTACTTTATCGAGCCGTTCTTCTATCAGCTTCATCTACCCATCCTTGTTCAATCCCTGGCCATCATCTCTTTAATCTCCATCAGCAAGAGATCCAGCGATTGGTTCAGGGTATGATCATCATCCTGCTTGATGACTTTGATTATTCCCTGGTCGGGTGAGCGCGCAATCATCGCCTCAATGTCTGCCTGGGGTATGACATCGTCTTTTTTCCCAATCATCACCGTACAAGGGATACCTGCAGGAATACAGGTCTGACGGATCAAAGCCTTGTCATTTTCATTGAAAACTGTCTGATCGAAAAATCCGACAGCCGGCGCGATTAGAATCATACCTTCAACACGTTCCGGGAAAGACATGGCATAAAGCAATGCGCTCAGACCCCCTAGAGAAGATCCTACGATACGCACGGATTTTTTGACAATTTTCTCAATAACCGACTTCCGCTCGTGGATATCCGGAGGCAGTTCCGGAATCAGGCTGTCCGGATAATGACTTTTAATAAACTGAGATTTGGTTCCCAGAGGGCTGCTCTCCATCCCATGCAGAAACATTAATGTAGGCATGTGAAATTATATCGATACTGGTTAGGGTGAGTTTTTCTCATGAATTAGATCAATCGCATCGGTTGCGATTTCCACCACTTGATGATTACTGTCGTTGAGAAGGTCCTGGAGTAAACCAATATGTTCAACAGAGCCAATCATACCAAGCATGTCCGCTGCGTCTCCTCGGATAGTCGGACTTTGATCCCGCAACAAAGGCAGAATATGGGGTAATGCCAGTTTGACATCATCCGGTTTCTCCTCAAGGAGTTCATCCATCAACATATTTGCTCCCAGGCGAACTCTCATGCGGTCATCCCTCAACAGGTTGCCAACAACCAGGAAAAGAGTCTTATTGTATCGAAACAGTTCGATGACTTTTTCCAGAGCACCACTTTCCAGATCATCTGCAATCAGCTTGGTGAACTCCCTTTCGTCTGCTTCGCTGATGTTCATTTTACTCATTAACTAATCTCCCTGCTCGTTTTATAAAATACCCGCATCGCCCCTCGCAAAAATCCTCTGATAATTTTTTCATTTGGTAGGGCAATGGGGGGATACTTCCTTTCATTCGAATAGTCTAATATTTTCTATCATCTTGAACCATACAAACTATTTTATCAATTCAAACATGTCTGATATCAGACATATGGTAGATTGCCTACCCCTGTATCGTTCTGCAAGGCGTCTCGAACTCATTGCCTTCTGATCCTCCAAATCAACACCTTGACATTGGACCCGGGATATGAAAGATGCAAGCCGATCATGTGTTATCTTTATATCACTCTCTTTTACTTAACAAATTTTGAAACTCTCAATGTGAAACAACGCTTTCAAATCAAAATTATCGTTTTCTTACTCTTCGCCAGCGGCTCTCCGGGAATAGTCAGTGCCAAAAAAAATCCACTTGAGCTTTCACAGAGTTTCCTGAACGGTGTCAGATAAATCAAATGAAGACGTCCGCAACGGAGTATAATATCCATCTATAATATAACTTATTATTCCATATTTTGGATGTAGCGGTATATTCCATGCATTTTATTTTGTATTCTGAGCAAAAGGAAATGCTTTGAAAAGTTTTCCTCTTTTATCCTTAATTGCATTATAAAGGCAAATATGATTAAACGTTTAACGATAACTATGTTACTGGTTTTAAGTTATTTGAGCGCCAGCGCTCAGGTTGCGACGCCACTGCTGGATCGTACAATGAAAGTCCAGAGTTCTGCTGCAGCCGGATGGCGGGATAAGAGTACCGTAGGTCTACAGGCTTTTTCTGCGACAGGTAAGGTAAAAGCGGACTCTTTTGAGCTCGGTGAAGTTGAAATTGGAGGAAGCATTCCTGCAGTTCTCGCCGCTTTCAAAGGTGAAGCGATCGGGTTGGAATTGTTTGTGTCAACTGATACCACTAAAAAAGTGGATCTGAATATTCCAATTGCAACTGGTATCCCAAATCAAGCAGTTAAAACTGAACAGAAACTACCCGAAAACCGGTTGAATCTGGCATATGTTTTTGGGGAAGCACTCTCTGTCGGACTGGGATATCGATTAAACGAAACTAAAGAGGAGCAAACAATTTCTGGATCCCTCATCCTCCCAGTCCTTGGTGCTATTCCCCTTTCTTCTCCAGTCACAAGTGTGGATGGAAAGGAGACGGAAACCGGTCTTATGGTCAGTGCGTCACTCAAACTGGCGGATATTTTTTATGTGGCAGGAGGGATGGAGAATGTCGATATCAAAAAAAGCTCGGACATCGGATCCGACTCGGTTGATAATGCCTGGACCAATACAATCGTTGGATTGGGTTTATTGGTTGGAGACCCTGGCGAGAGCCGATTCAGGGTAGAATATGCCATCATTCAGTCTCCTGAATCCGTAAAAGCCGCCGAAACAGGAAAAACCGCACACAGCCACTACAAAACCGATTATAACACTATGTCTCTTGAAGCCCAGTTTGGCGACGTCTTACTGAGTTACATCAGCGAAACTTCAAAATATGATATTGCAGACAGTGGCCTGGATCTTGATGCTTTAGATGATGAAGAAAAAGTTCAAATCACACTCTTTGGTGCGGGTTGGATGCCGGAAGAAGGCCTGATAGTTTCTGCCTACATGTGGAATGCTAAAACAACAAAATCTCTCACAGATGGAACCGAAATTACCTTTGAACCCAAAGGATACCGGGTTAATTTGGGTTGGAACTTTTAAGAATAGATCAAATTGCAATTTCAGGGGATAGTTAAATTTAAATAACTATCCACCTTTTTCGCCAAATACACCAATGAAGCCAAGCTACTGGTGGTGCTTCAGGGAAGTTAAGCGGCAGCGTTGAGTGAAAGTACTACCAAGGGCTTGCCGGATATCTGGCAAGTGAGCTGAACAGATACAAATCTATCTCCTAAATTTCAGGTTTTTCATTTTCTGGCTCGCTGCCCCGATTGACCTTCGTGACGGAACGTTGATCTGGAAATCAAGTCAAAACACCGCCTCCTTAAACCGGTCAGTTAAGTGGGGAGCGACCAGATAGACATTCGTCACAGAATTGTGTCCTCTGCTTGGCGATGGCCCGATACAGGCCCTCAAGACTTAAGTATGCCAGGGTTGTTGCCCCGATCTCTCGACAGATTTCATCTACAGTCCGATTATGGGAAATCAGTGTTTCCGGATCGCGGGTCGCGATGCCGTAGTGGCAAGGGTAATTGTAGGGTGGGCAGGGGATACGCAGATGAATCTCTTTGGCTCCAGCCCGGAACAAATTACGGACCAACAAACGGGTCGTCGTCCCCCTGACGATGGAATCATCGATCACAATCAACCGCTTTCCTGTAACTACATCCGGGAGGATATTATACTTCATTGTTGCCAGAGCTTGTCTTTCGTCAGAATTGGTGGTGAAGGATCGTATGCCTCCCGTAGTGGGTTCTTCAAGTATCGAGATACTATAAGGTAGCCCCGAAACCTTGGAGAATCCGACAGCTGATGGAATCCCCCCTTTGGGAACGGATGTGACCATATCTGCATCAATCGGAGATTCCTTGAACAACTCCATACCCATTCGTTCCCGGAGTACCTGAAAGGATTCTCCTCTTTGCTGACTGTCAGGCCTTGAAAAATAGATCCCCTCAAAAACACATCCGATCCGGTCAGCTGCCGGATTCTGGAACAGGGACGATTCCACAAGGGCATTGGCATCTGCCGCAACAACTTCCCCGGGAAGCACCTCACGATGGGTATACGAGATTTTGTTTTCCGGATACCGGGCTTCATTATAACGCTGGATAACATCAAAAGCACAGGTTTCAGAAGCAAAAGCCACACACTTCTGACCGTTGATCACAAATTCCCCCACATGCAAGGGGCGAATTCCCCAAGGATCCCTGAACGCAAAAATCCGGTTGTCATCCTCCATAATCACCAACGCAGCATATCCTCCTTTCAATTGCTTCATGCTTTCCTTAATGGCCTGAAAAACCTTTTTGCCAGCCCTGCGAATCTGTATATTGATCAGGGTTGCGATCATTTCAGCATCATTGGAAGTGTAGACTTTTACTTCTTTGGAAGCGACGTGTTGTTTCAGTTCCTCAATATTGATAATATCACCATTGCTCACGATTGCCAGCTTCCCCCTCATGCTCTGCGCCCAGTGAGGGTGAATCTCCCTGACGGAACCGGCCTTGTTTCTGGTTGAATAACGGGTATGCCCGATGAATGTGGTCCCCTTAAATTTTTCTAATGCATCTTTTGTGATGACGGTTGCAACTTTACCGATGCCTTTGACAGTCTCAATACACACCGGGCCTTCTGTCAGAAATCCAGCCATGCCAGCGGCATCATGTCCTCTATGCTGCAGTGATGCCAGGACAGTTGGAAAAAATTGTTTCGCTTGGGGATGACCAACGATGCCGAAAACTCCACACATTTTTCTCTATCTCTTAAGTATTGACGGAATTGTAACCGGTGGCTGTATTCTGATGAATCAGTTAAATTAATGGGGGTTGGCTCAAAAATTACTTGGCATTTTGTCTGCAAAATGTCCAGTCTTTACGGGACTTTTGCGGACAGATTTTACCAGGTTATTTTTGTACGATCCCTAAGTGCAAGTTGCGACAGGTCCGATTTCAACCTGGTGTGGCAATTCGCTGACTGATATGATAGTTTGTCAAATTTTTTTCGGTCGAACCAATAAAATCAAATAAATTCTCATTATTGACTGTTATAATAGTTTTTTATTCTCTTCCTGCAACCACTGATGGGGTTAACAGAAGGAGAAAAGCCCTCAATTTATCATTTACTTTTCAGTGATTTTAAAAACCAGATGAACTCCCGGGTAAAATTTTCAAAAAATATGACCTGCAATAGTTTTGACGCGGAGGTTTGTTCCAATGGATTCGCTTTTCAATTTTCAATTATTCTGATAGAAATGGGGCTAAAGACTGCAATGCCGGAACTTACATTTGGCAACTAAAAAGTCCAAAACCTGACAGGAGAGAGATTCAACAAAATGGCAGCTGAACCGAATAAGATCATCTATTCAATGATAGGTGTAAATAAATTCCACAATCAAAAACAGGTCATCAAGGATATCTCCCTCTCCTATTTTTACGGAGCCAAAATCGGCGTGCTCGGCTTGAACGGGTCCGGGAAAAGCTCATTGCTGCGCATTATGGCAGGAAAAGATAGTGAATTCAATGGGGAGACGATTCTGAGTCCGGGTCATACCGTGGGTCTGCTGGAGCAGGAACCCGAGCTGGATGAGAATAAAACTGTCAAAGAAATTGTTGAGGAAGGGATCCAGGAAGCGGTTGACCTGATGAAAGAGTTCAACGAAATCAATGAGAAATTCGCAGAGCCCATGTCGGACGATGAAATGAATGATTTGATTGAAAGACAAGGGACCGTGCAGGAAAAAATCGACAACATGGATGCCTGGGATCTCGATTCCCGCTTGGAAATGGCTATGGACGCCCTGCGTTGTCCTGAAGGGGATACGCCCATCCGGGTGATTTCCGGTGGGGAAAAGAGGCGGGTCGCCCTCTGCAGGCTTTTGTTGCAAAAACCCGATATTCTCTTATTGGACGAACCGACCAACCATCTTGACGCTGAAACCGTAGCCTGGTTGGAGATCCATCTTCAGAATTATGCCGGAACCATCATTGCGGTCACCCACGATCGATATTTTCTTGATAATGTGGCGGGCTGGATTTTGGAACTGGATAGGGGGCACGGTATCCCATGGAAAGGGAACTATTCTTCCTGGCTTGAGCAGAAACGCAACCGACTGCAACAGGAAGAGAAGCATGAAAGCGAAAGGCAGAAGACTTTGCATCGAGAACTGGAATGGATTCGCATGTCTCCGAAAGGCAGACGGGCAAAATCAAAAGCCAGGATAAGTTCATACGAATCTTTACTGAACCAGGAAAGCGACAAGCTGTCCAGGGATCTGGAGATTTTCATCCCACCCGGACCCCGTCTTGGAAAAATGGTAATTGAAAGTCAGGAGGTCAAAAAATCCTTCGGTGAGCATTTGTTGGTGGAGGAGATGACGTTCTCACTCCCCCCTGGGGGAATCGTCGGGATCATCGGCCCTAACGGCGCGGGTAAAACGACGCTTTTCAAAATGATTACCGGTCAAGAAGACCCGGACGCTGGAACGATTAATATCGGAGAAAGCGTCAAACTGGCACATGTTGATCAGGAAAGAGACTCGCTGGATCCTGACAAATCAATTTGGGAAGTCATTTCAGGCGGCCAGGACCTCATCCAGATCGGTAGTCGCTCCCTTAACTCCAGAGCCTACGTCTCCCGCTTCAACTTTTCCGGATCAGACCAGCAGAAAAAGGTCGGTATCTTATCCGGTGGCGAAAGAAACCGGGTTCACCTGGCCCAGATGCTGAAGTCCGAAGCCAATGTGCTTCTGCTCGATGAGCCCACTAACGACCTGGATGTCAACACCATGCGGGCACTGGAGGAGGCTCTCGAAAACTTTGCGGGCTGCGCTGTGATTATCAGCCATGATCGCTGGTTTCTCGACCGCATAGCAACTCATATTCTAGCCTTCGAAGGAAATAGCAAAGTGAATTGGTTTGAGGGAAATTACTCAGATTATGAAGCCGACAGAAAAAAACGGCTGGGAGAGGCTGCAAATCAGCCACACCGTATAAAATATCGTCAATTAACACGGGATTGATTTCCCCCCAATACTCTCATCAAAAAGGAAGAATGGCTGATATTGTTTTCAAATCTGCGGTTGAGTTGACCCGCATGATTCGGGAAAAAGAGATTACGTCAACAGAACTGCTGGACTGTTACATTCAACGTTATGAACGGCTGAATCCAAAGTTGAACGCTATCATCACCACTGCCTTTGACCAGGCTCGCGAAAGCGCTGAAAAAGCAGACCGAGCAACTTCGATCGGTGAAAACTGGGGGTTACTACATGGACTCCCGATGACCATCAAAGACAACATCGAAGTGCTGGGTATGCCATGCAGCGCGGGTTCAAAAGACCTGGAGCATCATCAACCATTGAGAAACGCCCCGTTGGTTCAGAAACTGGTGGACGCCGGTGCTATCATTTTCGGAAAAACCAATCTTCCAACATTTGGGGCTGATTTTCAAACCTACAACCCGCTGCATGGTACCACCAACAATCCCTGGGACATGAATCGCACACCCGGTGGATCGTCCGGGGGTTCGGCTGCATCCGTCGCTGCAGGACTGACCGCAGTGGAGATCGGCAACGACATCGGCGGATCCATCCGGCATCCCGCCAATTTCTGCGGTATATACGGTCATAAATCCACTTTCGGAATCGTCCCCCATCACGGTACGCTGCCCCCGATCCCAGGTTTATTCAATGGGGACTATGGCATTAATACCGACATTGTCGTAAATGGCCCCCTGGCCCGGAGCGCTGAAGATCTGCAGTTGATGATGGACCTGATCGTCGGACCAGAGATACCGGATCGAAAAGCCTGGAAAATCCAACTACCACCTGCAAGAAAAAAAGCGTTGAAAGACTACAAAATTGGACTCTGGCTGGATGATCCCATCTGCCCGGTAGATAGTGCTGTTGGAGACTGTCTGCAGAATGCAGTCGATGCCTTGGCCGAGGCTGGTGTGACTATTGAGGACAAAAGACCGGATGTTGGTTTTGAAGAGAGTTATCGGATTTTCATCCAGCTGTTGAATGCCGTGATGGGTGCAGGTGCTGAACCAGAAGTGTTTCAGCGGTGGCTTGACCGTGAGCCTCAGCTTTCACCGGACGATACCCAGTATCAATCACTTCAGACCCAGGGAGCCATCCAGCGTCATCGTGACTGGCTGCTGGCGGACAGCCGGAGACAATTGCTGCGTGAGAAGTGGGCGGATTTTTTTCAAGAATTCGATGCCCTGCTGTGTCCTGCAACCTGCGTCGTTGCTATCCCTCATGACCATAGTGCCTGGTTTAAACGAACCTTGACCATCAATGAACGCGAAGAACCTTATACAAACGTCATGGGCTGGGCTGGGCTCTCCAATGTTGTTTTCCTGCCATCAACCATTGCCCCGGTTGGCTTGACGCCACAGAATCTTCCAGTAGGAATACAGATCGTCGCGCCCTACCTGGAAGATCGGACTTCCATTCATATCGCACAGTTAATGACTGACATCTGTGGCGGGTTTATACCGCCACCTGATTTTTCGTAGGCCCGGTCATTTTCTTCCAGACCCGTTGAAGCTTTGCCGTCATAGACGGCACATCCAACCCAGCTTCCTCAATCTGTTCCTCACGGCTGGCAAATTTAATAAATTGGTCAGGAACACCAAATTGAACGACGGGTTTGAGAATTTCATGTTCAGCCAGCAGTTCCAGGATTCCGCTGCCAAATCCACCTGTCCGGACATTTTCTTCCATCGTTGCAATCAGCTTGACAGAAGAGACCATTGACAAGATCAATTCCTGGTCCAGGGGCTTGACAAATCGGGCATTGATGACGCCCACCGAGAGACCGGTCGCTTCTAA
>Ga0257125_1003380_pt1 | contig 11458 bp, 10 predicted proteins | sample SI106_200metaG_FD_190183 | JGI IMG/M metagenome (GOLD analysis project Ga0257125, IMG submission 190183) | Marine microbial communities from Saanich Inlet, British Columbia, Canada - SI106_200 | ecosystem: Environmental > Aquatic > Marine > Inlet | place: Canada: British Columbia | collected...
ATAATATGTGTAAATTACACTCAACAAAGCCTCAGAGAGGCTTTAAAGAGTTGTGATTATCTTCTCCCTCTTCCTCTAAAACCGCCTCTTTGAGGTCGTCTTCCAGATCTTTCGATCCTTTTAACTACAATTTTTTCAACATAAGGTGGTTTTTCCTTTCTAATTTCAAATTTATTATCTTGTAAAACTCTAGAAAAATTATCATAATCATATTCTGTAAGTAAATTAATTACAATTCCTTCTTTTCCAGCTCTTGCAGTTCTTCCAATTCTATGTACATATTCCTTACTATCTTTAGGAATATCATAATTATATACATGAGATACTAATGGTATATCTAATCCTCTTGCAGCAACATCTGTGCATACTAAAACATGAGAATGTTTTGAATGAAACTGTGTTATTGTTTTTGTTCGTTTAGCTTGAGAAAATCCACCATGTATTGCTTGTGCTTCAATTCTTTGTGCTTTTAAGTTTTTAACAACAAAATCAACATTCATTCTGGTGTTACAAAATACCATTACTAATCCGCTTTCTTCATTCTTTAATAAATGAACTAGTAAAGAAATTTTTAATCCCTTATCAACATCAAAATAGATTTGTTCTAATTTTGAAGGATCTACAAAACTTTTTGCAGTAATTTTAATTGGATTATTCATATCATGATTAGCTATATCAACAATTTCTTGATAGATTGTAGCTGAAAACAATAATGTTTGCCTTTCTTTAGGACATTGACTAATTATTCTTCTTACATCATCAATAAAACCCATATCAAGCATTCTATCTGCTTCGTCTAAAACAAGTGTTTTTGTATTTCTTAAATCAATTGTTCCTCTTTCCATATGATCTAAAATTCTTCCAGGTGTTCCTACAACAATTTCACTTCTTTTAAGATTATCAATTTGAGGTCCAATCGCAACACCACCATGTATAATTGCAAATGTACGTTGATCATACTTAGAAAAACTTTTTATTGCATCTTTAACTTGGATAGCTAATTCTCTTGTAGGTGTCAAAACTAAAGCTTGTATACCTTTACCTTTTTCACTCTTTGCTAAAATTCCAGCTGCAAAAGCCAATGTCTTTCCAGAACCAGTTGCACTACCTGCAATAATATCTTTTCCTTCTAAAACTAAAGGAATTGTTTTTTCTTGTATTTCAGTTGGATCTGTAATATTTTGTTCTTCTAACGCTTTAAGCATTGAAGGATTTACTCCTAATTTTTCAAATTTATTCATTTTTATTTCTATTTCAGAAAAAATTATACAACAAAGTACAACGCTTTTCTTACTTCCTCGCTATTTAAAATCAAAGAAAAAGCATATGTACTTTCAGAAAGAAAGTCATTCTTTTTCTTTTAAACCTCTTTTTCGCTATATTCAAGAACCCATTACCCTTTATAAGGCTTATGGTTTAGAACAAATCGATAAAATAAACAATCACTTAGTTATTAAATTTCTAAAATGGAAATTTCTAAAATAGGCAAGGTAATTTTAAAAAAAACAAATTTAAAAATCATATTTTAAACCAATAATAGGTGCTAATTCTATCTTGTCGTCTATTGAGCCAAAGTGTCTTCCTTGCAGAAAACCCGTTAGTTTTTTTGTTAATTCAACAGATATTTGAGGTTCTACATACAATGTTCTATTGTTTGTATTGTAATCTAATAATAATGAAGCACCAATTCTATCTGTAAGTTTTTGTGAAGTGAATAAACCCCATTGAGGTCCTTTTTTTTCACTTGTTTCATAAGGGAAAAATTTTAACATAGTAAAGTTATTTTTACCTAAGTTAGGAGTTATAGTTATCCCCAGTCTTATTGTATCTTCAGTACCATTTCCACCATTATATTCAGCAGCCAATCCTAAAATGTCAGTTACAGAGTAAGCTGTTCTAAGTTCACCATAGAAGTTTTCTAAATCTGTTGGTTTTTCTTTAGTTGCATCTAGGTGTAAAAAACCATATGTGCTTACATTATCTGCAATTTTTGTTCCGCCTTCTAGTTTTACTGTAGCATGTTTTGCTTTTGTATCATATGCTGGTTGTATATTTGCCCATCCCTCTGCTTTAATGTCGGGTGTAGATAATTCAGTAAGTAATGCTAAGCCCATTATTGCCTTTCTCATTTTTCCTTTAAGTTTTTTTATCATTTTCTTTTATCTCCATGTATTCTAATTAAAATGTTATTATCATAGGGTAGTGAAATCTATATTAAAACTTGCTCTCCCAAAAAAAAGAGCAATTAGAAAACTTTATATATGCGCCCTTGTTTATTAATAAAAATGAATACAAAAGTATTACAGGAAATAGGTTTGACAGAATCTCAAATTAAAGTATATTTATCCTTATTAGAATTAGGGTTAACAAAATCTGGAAAAATTATTAATAAAACTAGTTTAGCAAGCTCAGCTGTATATAGGGCATTAGAAGAACTTATAGAAAAGGGATTGGTTTCATTTGTGATCCAATCAAAAATAAAATACTTTCAAGCAACTGATCCAAATAACATTCTCAAATTATGGGATGATAAAAAATTAAAATTAAACAACTTAATACCTGAACTTAAGGAATCTTATAAGATTTCTCCAAAAACAGAAACCAAGATGTATGTAGGATGGAAAGGCGTACAAAACGCATTCAATTATATCTTAGAAATTCTTCCAGAAGGAAGTGACTATATTGCATTTACGTCTGCAACAAGTGAAAAATCCCCCAAACATGCTAAGATATTTTTCTATAATTTCCAGCAAAAAAGATTAGAAAAAAAATACAAAGTAAAATTAATTGCAAATAGTTATGAAAAACAAATTTTTCAAAAAAGATTTAAAGATCTACCTAATTTAAGAATAAAATATGTTAAAGGGTTCGCGCCAAAAGGAATAGCAATATTTGAAGATAATCTCCTTATTACTTCATTTGAAGAAGAAAAACCAACTGCAGTAATTATAAATTCCAAAGAAATTGCTAATTCTTTTAGGGAAATGTTTTATTCAATGTGGGAAATAGCAACAATTTAAACCACTTTATCTAACACAAATTAGAAAGACAACCTTTCTTCAATTTATCATAAGTAAAATCCATTAAAGTCTTAAGATTAACAACATCTGCTTTGTTATAGTTAATTAATGTACTCAAAGCGCCTTTATCCCCTTTTTTATATCTACGCCATAGTCTAACAGCTTCAAACCCATCAACTTCTTTTATTTCATCATCTCTATTAATTCCCATTTCTTTTTCAATATGCTTCAACCCACCAGATAAACCCAATTTTCTTAACTCAAATCTTAAATCAACATGAAATTTATCAAAATTCAATAAAGGATTTTTTGCTTTTAAAAAAGGAACATCAAAACATTTTCCATTATATGTCACAAACATATCATACTCATCAACTGCTTTCTTTAATTCACCCATATTTTTTCCGTTAACAAACATTCTACAATCATTACCATCATACAAACCAACAACAGTAACATCATTATGATGTTTACTCAATCCAGTTGTTTCTATATCTAAAAAACAACATTTATCTTTAAAATCATGATAAGCTCTCCAATGTTCTCTTTGATCTAAAGAATTAAAAAAGAATTCATGATTTTTATTATTTAAAGAATCAATTGATCTGTTCAAAACAAACTTAACACTTTTATCTCTTTTAAACGAAAGGTGATTATTTTCAATTTTATCAAGAAGATCATTCCAAGTAAGAACATCACTGTTCCATAATTCTTGTTCTTTATTTTGACTTATCCCAGGGACATGACAAAATGTATTTTGTAATATCTGTATCAACCTCTTTTAATATAGTATTCCAATATCATCAGATGTTATCTGAATTTCTTTGGGCTCTTTTTTAAATGATTTCTCTTTTTTAATTACTTCCTCTTCCTTAATAGCTTTCTCTTCAGCCTTTATAACCTTTTCTTTTCCAATTTGAGGATTTAATTCTAATGCTTTTGAAAAACTCATATTCCCACAATTAAGACAATTAAAGTAAGGACCAAATTTACCTTTTTTCAAATCCAACCAATCTCCACAAACACATTTTAAATCAAGAAGTTCTTTGTGTTTATGTTTTATACAAACAGGAACACTTTGTTGGTTAGTAGTTGTTGACCTACCACCACAAAAAGGACAATAATCTATCCTATAAGCACCATACTTTTTTTTAATTCGCATAATTAAATTGTAAAGAACTTATTTATATTATTATGTGTTTTACAAAACATTAAGAAAATTAAATTTTCTAATGTTAGAAATTATTTCATAATTTCATAACATTTTTAAACACAACTTCTATAATTTAACCATGAAAAACACCAAAGCACTACTTATTCAAGGTCCTGTAAAACAAATTCTGTTTAAAATGACCCTTCCAATGATCTTTGCAATGATAGGTATGATTGCTTTTAATTTAATAGATACTTTTTTTGTAGGAAGACTAGGAACAAACGAATTAACAGCGTTAAGTTTTACATTTCCAGTTGTTTTAGTAATAATTAGTGTATCTTTAGGATTGGGGGTGGGTGTTTCTGCAGTTGTATCAAAAGCAATTGGAAAAAACAACCATGAAAAAGTACAAAGACTAACAACAGATAGCCTATTACTATCTTTAATTGTTGTAATTTTCTTTGCAATAGCAGGGTATTTTACAATAGAACCTTTATTCAAATTATTAGGGGCATCTCAAGAAATTTTACTCTTAATTAAACAATATATGAGCATATGGTATTGGGGTGTTGTATTTGTTGTTATACCAATGGTTGGAAACAATGCAATTAGAGCAACAGGAGATACAAAAACACCAGCAATTATTATGTTAGTTGCTATTTTAGTTAATATTATCTTAGATCCTTTACTTATATTTGGAATAGGAATTTTTCCAAGATTAGGATTACAAGGAGCTGCAATTGCAACTGTTATTGCAAGGGCAGTAACATTAATATTTTCTTTATGGGTTCTTTATTTTCGTTATGATATGATAAATTTCAAATTTTCTTTTAGAGAACTTATCAATTCATGGAAAACAGTTCTTTATATTGGTCTACCTGTTTCTTTAACTAAAATAATAACACCTTTAGCTATTGGAATTATTACAAAACTATTAGCTTCTTATGGTCCATATGCTGTAGCTGCTTTTGGTGTTGCAACAAGGATAGAATTCCTTGCATTAGCTGCAGTCTTTGCTTTATCCTCTGTTATAGGTCCATTTGTAGGGCAGAATTGGGCAGCTGGTAAAAAAGAAAGGGTCAATTTAGGAATAAAATATTCAAATAAATTTTCAATGTATTGGGGATTTACCTTATTTATTCTTTTAGCATTATTTAGAAACCCAATTGCCTCTTTATTCACAAATAATCCAGAAATTATTTCAACAATCTCTCTTTATTTATTAATTGTACCAATTTGTTATGGTTTATTTGGCGTATTATTAGTTTCAACAACAACATTAAACGTTTTACACAAACCACTACACTCTGCATTTATTATTTTAATCCAAATGTTTGTTTTATACGTTCCTTTAGCTTACCTTGGTTCTTCATTATTTGGTTTAGTAGGAATTTTTACAGGGATAACTTTAGCATATTTAATATCAGGAATATTATCATCTATTATACTTAAGAAAGTTTTATACAAAAACTTTTAAACAACAAACTAAACTTTATTTCTATGGTAGAATTTAATGAAGACGGAAGCTTAAAAATTCCTTCTAAACTATTAAAAAACAAAGAAGAAAGAAAATACAAACTTCAAAAAGGAAGATGTGTTTTAATAAGAAAAGAAAAAGTAAGCTTCGTACCACCAAAAAAATGTGTTCTTCATCTAAAACTTTCAGAAGCATTTCCAGACAATCAATTTGTTAACACAACCTATAAATATTTTTGTGATAAATCAGAGGTCCCTTCTAAAATAATAAAATTAAATGAAAAAGAGTTTGACATTGAAATCGGAACACATTTTAAAAGATGTTCAGATTGTACAAATCTAATAAACAGATTTAAAGAATTCTTAGATGGGAATGTTATTGAAGAAAAAGGTAGTTGTTCTTATGAAAGAGGAAGTTTTGGTGGCAGCAGCAGCTTTTGTTTTGAAGATTATTTTGATTGAAAATTATCTTTTAAACTTTTCTATAATGGGTAAGATTTAAAAAGAGGAAAACAACTTTCTCTCTTGGAGCGAAACTTGTCTCAGAAAATTTAAAATGAGTATAACACAAATACCTAAAGAAATAATTGAAAGAGTAAGACAGCTTGAAGAGAGGGTTGAATCTACACCTCAAGAAATTGCAAGTGCAGTTTGTGCTACAAGATTTTCTGAGAGTTGGATGGATAATTATCTTTTCACGAGAGAACAAGACCCATCACTTATGCAAGAAGTTTATGATGCAGGATTGAATTTACATGATGATAAACAAATATCTGTAAGAGATACAAATTTAGTTTGGTTACATTTCTTTGCACCAATTGCAACTTATCGTAAACCATCTACTCTTAGTAAAATATTAACTAATTGTTTTGCTTTAGATCCAGGCATTAAAGTTGGTAATATTAATAGGGAACTTACTCCTTATATGAGCAATAGCTTTTGGTTTTCAGTAGGAGGTAATATGTTACAAGACAGCATTATTGGAGAAGAAAACCAAGACGAGTTAAGATGGAATATTTTAGGATTATTATCTTTAGATGGATATCAAGGAAAAAAGCTTTCTGATTTAATTGAAGAGGGAAATACAGACTACCATAAGGTTGAAGGAGAAAAGTTTAGAACAACAGCTTATTACCAATTAGCTCAAAGATCTATTAATCCTCATTTTTCACATTTAGCATTAAGATATTTAGCATCACATTGTTCAAGTGTTTGTAACAGACTAGTTCCTATACAATCTCCAGAGCTAATAAGATAATTGGTAAGATTTTTAAAGTTTAATTTCTAAATTAAATTAGGTGATAAAATGGGCTTAATACAATGGCCCGAAAGCTTAGCAAAAAGATGAAGTGGTATGATATATCACTCATAAAACTAAGTGTATTTTTCGCAACATTATTTTTAGTAACAGCTTGGGAATGTTTTAGAAACTTAGTTTTAGGTTTTGAATGGTAGTGGTATATTATTTTAATGATCATAGTCATGATACCACTTTTGAAAAGAATGTTTTTTGATTCCTAATTGAGTCCCATCTCGATGCTTTGCATCTATAGTTGACTCAATTATGACTAAAAATCCCTATATATTGAATATTTTTGGGATTTTTAATTAATTTTTTCTTTTTTTATACTCGTTAAATCAAAAAGTATAAATACTTGTAGGACATTCTATTTTAAGTATGAAATTTGCATTAAATAAACATAGTAAAAAAATTATAATTAGTTCTATTTCTATAATTATGCGTAAAATCATTCATTGATTTTCTTCATGTCCTAAAAAGTAGGATTTTGCTTGGGTCTGATAAACTTATAGGCAAGGTTTGAAAAGGTCATGATTTCTGATAAATTTTATTTTGTGTTAGCATATTTTAAAATAATATAGCAAAAGCTATGGAGGTTAAAATGAAAAAAGTTGAATTCAAAGATGTATTAAAAGCACACGAAACATTAGAAGGGGTCGTTAGAAAAACACCTAATGAACTTTTGTTTTATGACTCTAAATTAAAGTTTAGTCTTTATTTAAAATTAGAAAGTTTTCAGAGGACAGGGGCATATAAGTTTAGAGGTGCTTATAATAAGGTTGCTAGATTAAGCGCCGATGACCTAGAAAAAGGGGTTGTTTGTGCAAGCACAGGAAATCATGTACAGGGTGTAGCTTTGGCATCTACTTTATTGGGTGCTAAATCTTTTGCATTTATGCCAAAATCTACTCCAGAAATTAAAGTGAACAAAGCCAAATTATTTGGACTTAAAGAAAGAGATTTAACACTTGTTGATGGAGATTTTGATGAAACTTGTAGAAAAGCAAAGGGGTATGCTTTAGCAGAGGGTAAAACATTTGTTCACCCTTTTGATGATGTAGAAGTATGTGCGGGTCAAGGAACAATAGGAGTTGAATTAAGAGAAGATTTAGGACGTGTAGATTATTTCTTTGTCCCTGTTGGAGGGGCTGGTTTATTAGCTGGGTTAACAGCCTATTTTAATGGGATTTTATATGCTAATGGTGTTGCTCCAACAAAGGTTTTTGCAGTAGAACCAGAAGGTTCTCCTACTTTATATGAATCTCACAAAGTAGGAGAACCAGTTACATTAGACAAAATTAATGATTATGTTAGTGCTGTTGCAGTTAGAAAAGTTGGAGATATTTCTTTTAACACAGTAAATGGCGCTGTAGAAGATTATGTAGTTGTTCCTGAAATAAATGTAGCTGGAACATTAGTGGATTTAGCAAATAATCACGGAATTGTAACAGAATTAGCAGGAGCTTTAGCTTTAGCAGGATTTTATCAAGAAAAAGATAATTTAGATTTAGAAGGTAAAACTGCTGTTTGTTTGGTTACTAGTGGAAATTTAGATACTGCAAATATTCCAGAGATTATGGAATATGCTAAGTTAAGAGATTTTTATTAATTTTTTTCTTTTTTTAGTTAATTTTTTAAATAAACAAACAACATTCTTATTGAGGTGGTCATGACCTCAGCATGTTCTCTGGGTATATATAAAATGCCAGAACAAGGTTTATCATTCGATGAGATAACCAGTGTACATACTTTAGAATCCTTATTTTTTTTATATCGTGACAAAAGTTTTGAATTTGATAATCAATTTGATCCTTCTTTTATAGATCAAATCTCCTCTGATTGGCAACAAGAAGTAAGAAGATTAAGAAGAGAAGCTTTTGGAAGAACAAATCAAGAAGGGCCAGGAAATCAAATCCCCTGCATTACTTTAGATTTAGATGGAAAAACATACTCTTTATTTGGTGTGTACCACACAAGGGATGCAGGATCACATTATTTTAATTTAGTTTCAGACTCAATACAATCCGATTGGCTTATTGAACAAAATCTACAAAACACCTTTCCTAATGTGTTAAAAGGAACAGAAGTATTTGATTGGTGTGTAAGTAATCCTTTTCTTGATTTAAAAATGGGGTTGAGTAGAGGGGCACAAATTCCTCAAAGAATTTTAAAATATTTTCAATTAAAAAAAGAACCAGATCATTTTAGTGATAGATATGTTTATACCCTTTTTATACCTCTTGAAGCAATTCATGCTCAATTACCGGCTTATGTAGATATTCAATTAAGGGAAAGAACAGATTCACCTTCTTATACAAACGTTCAAAAAAGGTCAGCGTATCAAGCAGAATTTATGAGGGCACTCCAAACCAAAGAACCCAAAATCTTAACAGGGGGTACGCATTCCTCAGAAATTCAAAATTTTTTAATTAATGGGGTAAAAGATTCAAAAATTATAGAAAAGGCACAAAAACACGCAGCATTACTAGACAGAGATCTTATTTTTTATTTTAGAGACGCGAAATCCGAATCAAGGTTATCTAATACCTGTTATGATGCTGGATTTACAACAGTAGAATATGCATATGCCTTAGGCGCTTCTCTTTTAATCGGAACTGGTTTGTATAAATTAATAGATCTTGTAACTTAACACACAAAAACCTTTATAAACAATAACACCAACTCTTCTTAATAAGATGTCAAATAGATATGATTTTAAGGAAATAGAAGAATCAACTTTAGAGTTTTGGAAAAAGAATAAGATACATGAAAAACTCCAAAAAAGAAACAAAAACGGCAAAAAATTCTATTTTCTACAAGGACCACCTTACACAAGTGGAAGGTTACACATAGCGCACGCTTGGAACAATTCATTAAAAGACATGGCTATGAGATATAAAAGAATGCAAGGCTTTGATGTATGGGATAGAGCTGGTTATGATATGCATGGTTTACCAACAGAAAATAAAGTTCAACAAAAATTAAAACTAAAGTACAAAGATGATATTATCAATTATGGCATGGAAAAGTTCATCAAAGAGTGTAAAAAATTCTCAACAGATAATGCTAAACTAATGGACCAAGACCTACAAAGATTAGGTATTTGGATGGACTACAAAAAAGCATATTATCCAATAACAAACGAATTTATAGAAGGGGAATGGCATTTTATAAAAAAAGCACACGAACAAAAAAGATTATACAAAGGAAAAAAGATAATGCATTGGTGTTCTAGTTGTGAAACAGCTTTAGCAAAACATGAATTAGAATATGAAAACGATAAAGACAATTCAATTTTCTTAAAATTCCAAGTAAATGGAAAACCTAAAGAATTCCTAATCATTTGGACAACAACACCTTGGACAATTCCATTTAATTTAGGGGTTATGGTTAATCCAGAATTAGAGTATCTAAAGGTAAAAGTAGAAGGAGAAGTTTGGTATGTTGCAAAAGCATTAGCAGGAATATTTATACAAAGTTTATTAGGAAAAAAATTCACAATTATAGAAGAATTCAAAGGAAAAAAACTAGAAGGACTAGAATATATCCACCCATTGTACAAAGATCTTAAAGAACATTATGATAAAATAAAAAAAATAAGTAAAAATCTACACACTGTTTGGCTTTCTAAAGAATTTGTAGATACAACAGCAGGTACAGGATTAGTTCATTCAGCTCCTGGATGCGGCCCTGAAGATTATGAAGTTGGGAAAAAATACAAACTCCCCCCTTTTAACTTATTAAATGAGAAGGGTCTTTTTGAAGATGCAGGAAAATTCAATAACTTACAAGCAAAAATTGATGATAAAAAGTTCATAGAAGAATTCAAAAAAAACGGTTGTTTAATTGAAACAACCGAAGTAGAACACGAATATGCTCATTGTTGGAGATGTCATAATCCGGTTGTTTTTAGGGCAACAGAACAATGGTTCTTAAAAATTGAAGATATAGTCCAAAAAATGCTTAAATTAAATGAAGAAATTAATTGGGTTCCTAAATTCGTTAATGATAATTTCAAAAAATGGATTGAATCTTTAAGAGACAATTCTATTGCAAGACAAAGATTCTGGGGAGCACCAGTTCCATTATGGGAATGTGAATCTTGCAAACATATAACTGTTGTAGATTCAAGAGAAGAACTTAAAAAATTAAAAGCAAATAAAATTCCAGATGATCTTCATAAACCTTGGATAGATGAAGTAACTATTGAATGTCCTAAATGTAAAAAAACAGCAAAAAGAGTTGAAGACGTTTTAGACGTTTGGATTGACTCAGGAACAACTTCATGGAATTGTTTATACAACAAACCAGAATTAATCAAAGAATATTTTCCAGCAGATTTTATCCTAGAAGCAACAGAACAAACAAGATTATGGTATAGTATGCTTTTAATATGCTCAACAGTAGTTTTTAACAAGATTCCTTTTAAGAACGTATTCTCACATGGGATGATCCTAGATTATCAGGGAACAAAAATGTCAAAATCCTTAGGTAATATTATCAGTCCTT
>Ga0257125_1003381_pt1 | contig 11453 bp, 10 predicted proteins | sample SI106_200metaG_FD_190183 | JGI IMG/M metagenome (GOLD analysis project Ga0257125, IMG submission 190183) | Marine microbial communities from Saanich Inlet, British Columbia, Canada - SI106_200 | ecosystem: Environmental > Aquatic > Marine > Inlet | place: Canada: British Columbia | collected...
AAAAAACTAGCATTTTATAAATAAATTTGACCACAAAAAAAAAAGTAATCTATAGTTCATATTAAATATAAACATTTTGATGGATGAAATTATATCCTAGATAAATATGCCAGTTCTATTTGGTTTTAAAGGAGAAATTATTTAGTTTGCTATCTGAATAATATCAGATATAAAAAATTATCCTCCCTTTAAAAACTTGAAATCGTGTACCAGAATGTCACTTCAATTACAAAATAATTAAAGCTGATGTTAAAAATATTGACTGATTCCTAATGACAATAGGAATATTTCGGACACATAAAAATTCAAATATTACATTTACTGATCTTTATACTTAGTGTCTGAACGAAAAGTAGGTAATTTGGGGACATGTACAATTTGTAGAAAACACTTTAATAATTAAATACCAAGTTGTTACGAGGATCGTGAGACTTCTTAGCGATCCCCTAATTACCGGGCTTGTATCCAATAATTGAATTTTCGTTCAACCACTACTTATCGTTTTTCAATTTTAACATTGAGTCCATAAACTTAAATGGTCGTATTTCGTTGAAATTGAATTCATATTTAATTAATACCGATTTGGAAAAGTAAATAAAATGCAACAATTTGATATCGTTGTACTGGCAGCAGGCAGTGGAAAGCGAATGGAGGCAGGCTGTAACAAAATGTTTTTAGAGATTGCCCGTATTCCTTTATTATACAGGACACTAAAAATGATTAGCTTGTGTCCGGAGATTAATAGAATATTTCCGGTTATTAATGCCCGGGATATGGATATATACCGGGGAATGATAGATACTTTTGGAGGTATCGGAAAAATTGAAACGATTCTTGAAGGCGGAAAAGAACGGTCTGATTCTGTTAAAAATGCCTTACACTATATATATAAGAATAAAAAATCAGAAATAATATTTATCCATGATGGTGCCAGACCTTTTATATCATCCAAATTGATTACAGAAATTGGTTCATCCGCCCTTCAAACTGGTGCTGCTTATCCCGTAATGAAAGTTTGCGAAACGGTCCGTCAAAAAGTTGATGGAAAGTATATAATTGTTGATAGAGAAGATTTAATAACTGCCCAGACCCCCCAGGCATTTAAATTTGATTATATCCATGAATGTTTTTTTTCAAAAGAAGTCGATAAAGTTGAATTGACCGATGATATTGCTTATATTGAATATTTTAAGCATCCGGTGGCAACGGTTTCCGGGGAAAAATGGAATATTAAAATAACCACACCGGAGGATGTTGTCTGGGCAGAATGTTTATTAAAAACCAATCAAAACCTTCAAATATAATATGGGACATACGATTTATATCGAAACACTGGGGTGCGCTAAAAATCGCGTGGATTCAGAAATAATGCTAGGTACACTTTTAAACTCTGGTTTTACCTATGAACCGGATTCTGAGAAGGCAGCCGTGATCATTGTCAATACCTGCGGCTTTTTAACGAGTGCCGTGAATGAATCAATTAACCGGATATTGTCTCTGGCAGAAAATAAAAAAACAGGTAACTGCTTAAAGTTGGTAGTAGCCGGGTGTATGAGCGAACGATATCGCGATTCATTGTTAGATGAAATATCAGAAATCGATGGAATTATCGGAACCAGTGACTATACAGAAATTCTGACTTGTATTAATAATCTTTTGGAAAATAATGAACGGTCAAATTTATTACACCAACGGCCTATTTATTCCCACAATAATGCAAAAGCCATCAGGGCACTTTCCACCAAACAACATTATACCTATTTGAAAATTGCAGAAGGCTGTTCGAATATGTGTTCCTTTTGCAATATTCCTAAATTACGGGGAAAATACATCAGTAGAGAGCCGGAGAGTATTTGCAAAGAGTTTTTGGATTTAGTCAGCAGGGGAATTAAAGAAATTAGCCTGATTTCTCAGGATTCATCTTCCTACGGTCGTGATTTAACTCATCGGGAATCTTTAGGGGATTTGGTTCGGAAGCTTTTGGAATCCATCCAGGAAGATTTCTGGTTGAGACTGTTTTATTTGTATCCTAACCGATTTCCAATTGAACTGATTGATATCATGAATCAGGATCAGAGATTGGTGCCTTATATCGATATACCACTTCAGCATATTAATTCAGATGTTTTAAAGACCATGAATCGAAAAATCGATAGGGATCAAATTCAAGAGTTATTGGATAAAATTTTGAATAAAAACGAATCAATAGCCATCCGAACAACATTTATTGTTGGATATCCCACAGAAACAGAAAAGCATTTCCGGGAACTTCTGGATTTCGTTGAAAAAGGATATTTTCAGCATGCCGGTGTCTTTGAATATTCGTTTGAAGATAATATTGCGGCAGTTAAATATGGAGACCCAATATCTGACGCTATCAAAAAGGAGCGTCGTGAAGTTTTACTGGCGGCACAACAAGAAGTTTCCGCAAAGAAAAATCAATCTCAGGTTGGTCAGATTCAAAAAGTTTTGGTAGAAGGTTTATCAGACGATACAGATTTATTATTACAAGGTAGAAATAAATACCAGGGTATTGAAGTAGATGGTGTAGTGCTCATCAATGATGGTCAGGCGGATAGCGGTGACTTTGTAAAAGTTGAAATTACAGAAGCACATCCCTATGATCTGATCGGTAAAATTATTTAAATATTATAAGAACAGGTTTTATGTCAGGACATAATAAATGGAGTAGTATTAAGCATAAAAAAGGGGCTGCGGATGCAAAACGCAGCAAAGTTTTTACCAAAGTGATCAAGGAGATTACAGTTGCTGCCAGAATGGGTGGTGATGATCCGGATGCCAATCCCAGACTTAGATCGGCGATTACTTTGGCGAAATCAAGTAACATGCCTAATGACAATATTGCTAAAGCGATTAAAAAAGGGGTAGGTGGTGATAAAAGTGAAGCCTGGGAAACAATCGTATATGAAGGTTATGGCCCTAATAATGTAGCTGTGATTGTCGAATGCTTGACGGATAATAAAAATAGAACGATCTCATCAGTCAGAGGAATTTTTGGTAAAAATAATGGTAATATCGGTGCGACAAATTCTGTTATGTATATGTTCGACCGGCTGGGAATTATTGAAATTGTAAAATCATGCATCGATGAAGAAACTTTAATGGATTATGCTTTGGAGGCCGGGGCCGATGATATTGATAGCGAAGAGGATGACGAAGTTTTTGTAATTAAATGCCAACCCAGTGAGTATTCCGGTGTCGCAAAAGAATTGGAAGGAAAAAACCTGGATATCAGGACGTCGGCGATGGACTTAATCCCCCAGAATAAAATAATTATTGATGATGTTAATAAAGCCAATCAGGTAATCAAGTTTATTGATGCCTTGGAAGACGATGATGATGTACAAAAAGTTTATAGTAACTTTGATATCAGTGAAGAAGTGATGACTCAACTTAGTCAATGATGCCGGATAAACTCAGAATTTTAGGTATTGATCCCGGAACCCGCTATACCGGGGTCGCCGTAATTGATCGATTTGGAAATCAATTGAAGCACGTTTATAGCAGTACAATTGTCACAGTTAAGGAAAAAAATCTCGAAGAAAAATTATTTCAAATATACAGCGGTCTCAAAGCTGTTATCGATGAATTTAAACCAGATGCAGCCGGGATTGAAAAAATATTCCATTCAGTCAATGTTCACTCTTCTTTAATTTTAGGGCATGCCAGAGGTGTGGCCATGCTCGCTGTTCGATCTCACAATACTGAACTTCGGGAATTTGCACCCACAGAAGTGAAATCAGCTGTCGTAGGCGTCGGAAGAGCTGGTAAAGATCAGGTGGCTGCCATGGTTCGAATTTTATTAAATCTGGATCGTAAAAAAAAAATGCGGGAGGATGAATCCGATGCGCTGGCAATCGCCATTTGTTTTGCCAACACCTTAAATTATCAAACCTTCGGAAAAATAAAATTGTAGCGTGGATCAAGCGCCAGCGGATCCACGCTGACAGTAAAACTGAAGTGACATGTACTTGTTACGTGTCACCTTATTTTACGGGATACTGAGAACAACGGTTGCTAAAATAATTTAATAAAGCACGATAGCATAATTTTTAATTCTACATTTTAAATTTTCAATTAATTACTATGATTGGATGGATTAAAGGTGAACTCCTTCACATCGAAGAGGATGAAATTATTATAAACAGTCAGGGTGTAGGTTATCTGGTGCTGGTCGGAGCCAATTTGCTGGCCAGGAAAAATCCTAGTATCGGTGATGAAATCGAGCTTGTCATCTATACCTCTGTGAAGGAAGATGAAATTCGATTAATTGGATTCGAAACCTTTTTGGCCCGTAAAGTGTTTACGATTTTATTGACTGTAAATGGGGTAGGACCTAAAGCGGCAGTGAAGATTACAGATGCTCTGACCCCGGAAGACATTGTGTTTGCTGTTAGTAATAGTGATCATAGTTCCTTTTTGCAAGTTTCTGGTATCGGCAAAAAAACGGCTCAAAAAATCGTTATTGATTTGCAGAGCAAAGTTGATAAATTGCATTTGCAATATTCCCTGAATCCTGCTTCAGGAACCAATACCAATTTAACTGAAAACTCAGTTACTTCTAATAACAATCTAATTCTAAACGATGCAAAATCTGCTTTAAAGAACCTTGGGTTTTATGATGCAGAGATAAAATCTGTGATTCATAAATATGCGAAACCAGATATTTCATTTGATGAATTGATTCGAAAATGCTTAAGTGAACTAAAAAAAGTATAATTAGTGTCTAAACAAAAAAAAGGTAATTTGGGGACATGTACAATTTGTAGAAAACACTTTAATAATTAAATGCCAAGTTGTTACGAGGATCGTGAGACTTCGTAGCGATACTCCTAATTACTCAATAATTGAATTTTCGTTCAGCACTAATTAATACTGATTGGTGATGGAAAGATGTTTTTATATTCAATCTAAATCATAAAGGGGAAAAAATGGGAAGTTTAAATAAAGTGTTATTGATCGGATTTTTGGGTAATGATCCAGAAAAAAGAGTGACCTCGGGTGGACATTCTGTTGTTTCTGTAAATCTCGCAACGACCGATAAGTGGAATGATCAACAGGGGAATAAACAAGAGCGTACAGAATGGCATCGGTTGGTGTTTTGGAACCAAAGGGCTGAGTTTGTTGAGCAGTATTGTAAAAAAGGGACGCAATTATACGTAGAAGGCTCATTGCAAACCAGAGAATGGTTGGATAAAGATGGGAACAAGCGATATTCCACCGAAATTCAGGTTAGAAATTCTCAAATTCTGGATCGTTTACAGCAGGGTGGGCAGGGACAGGGTCAAGGGAATAACCAACCGCAGCAAGCCCAGCAAAATCAAGCCCAGCAACCCGTTGAAACGCTTGCAAACCCACAGAGCAATCAATTTCAGACGCCACCGCCACAACCGGCTCAACAACAATATCAAACACCACCAGCAGCTCAACCTCAGCAGTCCTCTCAACCGGCCAATGTGCCCAATGATGATTTTATCGAAGATGATATCCCGTTTTAATGGATAATTGGAAATTATAACCAGGTGCATTTGAATTGAAAATTGCTATCGTTTTCGTAAACCTAATTTTTCATGATACATTTCAAATTGTTGATCTTCAGTGATGACTACTAGTTTTTCAGCTAGTGCCTGTGCAATAAGCAAACGATCAAAAGGATCATTATGGAAATTGGGTAGTTCCTGGACTTTCAGGGTATGCTCTAACTGAACTGGCAAGACCTCCATAAAGCTCACTTCGAGTCTCTTAGGTATATATTCTTTAGGGGGGAAAGGCAGTTTTAGTTTTCCAAGGTTATATTTGATGACGATTTCCCAGGCTGAAACCGTAGAAAACAAAATTTCATTATCACCGTTTTCAATGATTTCGAAATATTCTGGTTGGATTTTTTCAGGTGCCATGTGCCACCATAACCATATATGTGTATCAATGAGATAACGTTTCATGGGCTATTCGAAATATGACTGAATGTCATCGGGTAAGGCAGCATCAAAATCATCAACAATCCATCCCTGCTTCTTATCAATACCAGGCACACGCCTGACTGTTGATTGTTTAATGGGCACTAATTTGGCAATGGGTTTTCCAGATTTGGCAATGATCACTTCCTCACCGTTAGCGACTTTTTTTAGTAGGTGGGAGAGATGTGTTTTGGCTTCATGTGTGTTGACAGTCTGCATTTTCACCCTCCTTTTGGTTTGTTTTTATTATCTTAATTTAAACTAACTGCTTAGTCAAATATTCAATATCTTCAGTGTGTGCTTTGATTTGGTTTATGACTGCCGTCATTCCTGAAGGACAGCTTCTTCAATTCTGTTAGCTTTTAGAGATGCTTCATGGTTTTCCGTTCAGGACTATATTTTACCCAAAATATTTTGGTTTTGAATTGCTGCTTTAAGATCTTTATAATTTTGGACCGGTATTAAATGATGACCTGATTTTTCAAGATACCTGATAAAGGTCATCTGCCGCTTGGCATATCTGCATATTTCAGTATACAACTTTCCCTGCATCTCTTCATGAGAAAGCTTATCTGTTAGATAAAACAAAATCCATTTATACTCTAAACCAAAACGTTCCAATCTACTTTCTGACACCCCGGATGCTATTAAAGCCTGAACTTCATCGACCATGCCTTCAGCCAGTCTTTGATCCAGGCGGATCTTAATGCGATCACGGATGATCTGCCGATCCAAATGGGTATAAAAAACAGTATAATTGGAGGACTCATCTTGGGAAATTTGATTTTCTTTTGGTACCAGCCTTGCTTTTTCAATCGCTCTAACCATCCGCCGCTTACTGTCATTTTCCCAATGATGGTGATCCCAAATCCCCAGATCTTTTATTTTTTGATAAAGGAACGCTCGATCTTTTTTTTCAAGTTGGTTGGTAACTTCCAGATCGGTTTTGGGAATAGGGAATTGATAATTTTCAATGAGTGCTTTTATATAATGCCCGGTTCCACCACAAATAATTGGTAATTTTTGTCGTTGGCCAATCGTTTTGATACACCTTAAAGCTTTGGTCTGAAAATCTGAAACTGAAAACTCAGCGTCGGGTTCCAGAATATCAATTAAATGATAAGGAATCTCTCCGTATTCATGCAGATCTTTACCGGTACCAATGTCCATTCGACGAAATACCTGTCTGCTGTCTGCGGATATTATTTCACCTTTGTATTCCTGGGCGAGTTGGACAGCCAGAGTAGTTTTTCCGGTGGCAGTTGGACCCGTAATTATGATGGTTGGATTATCCAATAGTGACTTTTTAAAAATGTTTCACGTGAAACATTGGATTTAGATTAATAAATACACTGAAATCAGAAAAATTTATTGGTTTAAGTGGTTTCCTTTTTCTTTGTCCTTTTAACAATAATTTCAGACTTTAACTTGAAATATAGATCTTTTAAGGGTTTTACTTTCCGGATAGAGTTGTATTTCACCTCTTTCCAATATTTGTCAGCCGCTTCAGGATTGTCAGTTTTTAAATAGATATCCGCTATTTTAAGTAAAATAGCGAATTGATTGATTTTTTTTGTTTCCGGCAGGTAATAAATTCTTAACAAAGTTCGAATTGCCAAATTTGGATTATTTTGAGCTTGTTTAATTCTAGATTTGAAATAAAGAGATTTAACATAGGTCCCACTTTCACGATATTGATTATTATCGCCTAAAACCTTTTCGGCCTCATCCGGTTGTTTTAAAGCTAAATAACTTTCAGTTAGTAAAAATTGAGTATGCAATAATAATTCAGGTGTCAGGTTATTTTTAACTTTTTGATAGCTGGTCACTGAATTCTGGTGCTGTTTTGCATAATAATAAGATAGATATAAAACATATTCCAACTCTTGCTTTCGATAATCATTATTTGGATCAGAAAGCTCTTTTTCAAGTTTAACGACCGCTGGTTTGGCCTGTGTTTCGGTTTTACTACAATGCCCTAACAATATCATTCGATCCCGACGTTGAAATTCGTCTTCGGTATCTATGGCTTGAAAAGCAGTTGAGTAGCAACGATCGAAAGATTCTTTCTGAAACAAGAACAACAAACGTTTATTATGAGTTTTTGTTTTCTGGTAGTTGAAGTGGCTGGTGTAGAAATCCAATATGCTGTCTGCTAAAGTTGCTTTGCCATTTTGAAAATAATAGTCCGACAATAACATGGTGATGCTATACCGGACATCATCTGTTAGCGGTTCTTCTTTTAAGGTCAAATTGGTCTCTTTCAGAAATGAAGTGTAATCTTTATACAAATAAGTTCCCAAAACGATATTGTACAGCATTAGACTACGTTTATTAATATCATCGGTGAGTTGTAAGGCTTTATAATATTGGCTTTTGCTGTTTACATATTTTTGTAAACTAAAATAAGCATCTCCCATACTGGTATAATAAATCAGACGGTTATCCCGATCAGTGGCTGTTTTTAGCAGTGGCGGTATGGTAGAAATTACTTTTTCATACATGTTGTTTGCAAACCAAACTTCAAGTCTAAGCTTGGCCAAACGGTTATTTTTAAAATCTTGCTTCTCAATTTCAATTTTTGCAGTTTTGAAGGCTTGTAACCCTAATAAAGACTTAATTTTATAAGTAAACAGCTCATCATTTTGATCAAGTATTGGATATTGATTCATCAAATTGATAATAGCTTTAAACTGTTTTTCCTGATATTGGGTTTTAATGGCGTGTACGATTGCCGGTAGATAACGTTTCTCCTGCCAGACCTTTATAAAAAGATTGATGGCAGCCTGATTTTTACCCGTCGCTAATAAAGAACCGGCTTTCATAAATTTAAGTTCCCACATTAGTTTGGGGGCAAATTTTGTTAAATTGGCTTTCTCAAAATTCTTCAAATAGACTGTATATGCATTTTGCTGATAAACCAGATACAAAATGTGATAATAAAACCAGGGAGCTACTTTTTCCGGTATCAGTTTAGCTGCTCGGATCAGGGAAGTCTGTGCTTTTTTGAACTGCTTGTTTTTTAAATAGGCTAAACTTAAATTGTACTGTGCGATCCACTCATTCTTGCTTTCGATATCCACTGAAAGTGCTTTAACATACTGACTCTGGGACCCATCCAAAACATTTTGTTCGAAATAGTGATTTCCATTTAGTAATGCGACATTAAATCTCATGATAGGGAAATTATATTTTTCCAATGAAACCAGGTTGTGCAGCTTTTTGTATGTTTCGATATCCTTAAGATTAGATCGAATCTGATAGGCGGCATAGATATAAAAAATAGAGCTTTTAGGAATTCGATTCAATGATTGTTCAACTTTTTCCCATTGATTTAAGCGCATCAGGTTGACTAAAGCCAGATATTTTAATTCCTGTAAATACGGCCCTGAGTAGATATTGAAATGATCTTTGATAGTGGTTATTGAACCACTATAATTTCCTAAAATATACTGAATCCAGGCAATGTTCCTAGCACATTCTCTTTGAAATTGTAAAGTCGGATAGGTTGATTTAGCTAACTTAAATTGTTTGAGAGCAGCTTCATAGTCATTCAGGGTATAGTTAACGATACCACTAATTTGCTTAACTTTAAAAAATAGTTGGTGATGGGTAAAAGGCCTCTTTTCAATTTCCTTTATGAGATTTTTAGCATCTTTAAATTGCTTTAAACGGACATGTGATACCAGGGTTGCATATAAGAGACGGAAATCCCATTGCTCCACCGGGTGTTGAGTGATCCTTGATTTTATGAAATCCAACTGTTGCAGGTATTCTTTCTGTTGAATCAATAGTAATGAATTGAAATACAGGGCTTCCCTATTGATATCGGGATATTTGGACTGAAGTAGCTGCTTAAAATATTGTGCCGCATCTTTTCTGCGTTTTTCTGTATACGCAATTCTAGCCAGCCACAGTGTAGCTAAATCTTTATATTCTGCTTCATTAGGATTATCAATAATGACTTGAAATTCTGTTTTGGCCACCTCTTTATCCCCAGTATAGAACTCAATGATACCTGCGTCCAAATAGCCTTTATTTCCCAGAAATAGTTTTGCCAGTCCAGCTGAAAAAGAAGATAGCCCGGATATAGTAGTATTTCGACTAAAGCCGTCCGGTAATGGGTGATCATCGAGGACAAATTTAGGAAAAAAGGGGTCCCCAATCGTACCGGGTTTCTGTAAATCAAAGGTATGATCTGTATACCCGGGGATCTCGGATTGTTTTTTGTATTCTGATTTAATAACTACTTTATGGGGTTGTAGATTACCTGTGGCGGCAATACCGGGGGTTATAAAACTCCATAAATAAATAAAAACAAAAATGAAATAAAATGATATTTTCATAATAAACTTGAATTAAATGATGTTATGTTTTTGTAGGGGACGATAATGGCAACGCTGGAAATATCAAACAGATGTTTACATTTTTGTCTTGATGGTTTAGGCATGGCGATACTATTTGAATTTTAATCGAAATAGAAAACTATATTACTAATTGTAAAAAATATCAGTAATTATTTTGTCGTTGTTCAGAGTAAAAATAGTATGGGCACATCGGTTTGTAAAGCTTCATCAAATATTATATCTGAATGTATCCGGATTATTAGATTAAAACGGACAATTTTATTGATATTTAACACTATACTCAATGATTTTCTTTTTTTTTTTCGATTTTTCCACTAGAATAATATTATAGTTGGATAGCAAATATTGAGATTCAGATTTGGCAGTGGTTTTTAGCATAAATCCAGAGCTATCTGGTGGAAAATAGAAAATAGTGTAAAAAATTTAAGAGGATCACAATCGGTTGATAATCATTTTATGAAAATAACAGAAAAATTAAGCTACAATTCCCAAAGGCAATTATTGATAGCGGGAAATTGTGTTTTAGAAAATAAAGCCATTGCTTTTAAAACAGTAGAATTTTTAAAACCCTTGGCTGAGAAATTGGATGTTGATCTGGTTTTTAAAGCGAGTTATAAAAAAGATAATCGATCATCAGATCAATATTTTTCAGGATTACCGATACAGGAAGCTCTGAAAATATTCGAAGACTTAAAAAAAGAATTTGATGTCCCGGTGATCACGGATGTTCATTATCCCACCGAGCTGCAGGAAGGTGTCGGTGAGGTATTTGATATCCTTCAAATACCAGCTTACCTTGTGATGCAGACAGAGCTTGTTCAGACAGTTGCTAAAATTGGCAAACCGGTAAACTTAAAAAAAGCGCAGTTTTTGGCACCAGAGGGAATGGAAAACGTTATTAAAAAAGTAGAATCCACCGGCAATCAGTCTGTCATATTAACCGAAAGAGGTACTTGTTTTGGGTATCGTGATTTGGTTGTTGATCCCAGGTCTTTTACTGTTATGAAATCATTTGGGCATCCGGTCCTGTTTGATGCCGGTCATTCCATCCGTAAATATGGTATTCCCAGCTCTGATCCCAATGGTGGAACCAAACAGTTTTTACCGA
>Ga0257125_1003383_pt1 | contig 11449 bp, 7 predicted proteins | sample SI106_200metaG_FD_190183 | JGI IMG/M metagenome (GOLD analysis project Ga0257125, IMG submission 190183) | Marine microbial communities from Saanich Inlet, British Columbia, Canada - SI106_200 | ecosystem: Environmental > Aquatic > Marine > Inlet | place: Canada: British Columbia | collected...
ACATGATCATGGGTAAAATCAGGATAACCAACTGTTTTTACAGAAAATTTAGCGTTTCTCAGGGTGAGGAGTAAAATCGCTGTATTTTTATAGGGTTAGGCGAACTCGCAACATAATGCTATATATGCCAACCAATAAAGATCCGTGATATCAACATTTTAGCGGCTAACCGAGGGTTGAGAATGTCACGGTTTTCATGTTTTTTCTGAATGGATAGAAACCTGTGAATATTTTTGATACATCAGGTAGCGATGTTTGGGTGTATGAGCTCATTATCTCATCCGTTGTATTGTTCAAATCGCCCTCAATGTTATGATAATAAGGCACTACATGTTGTGGTCGCCTTCCCGATTGACTGTCATCACGTGACGGGGGGATGCCTATATAAACCATCCGTTTGATAATCCATACGAAACGTCAAGAATACATCTGGCAACCTTGACAAAATTTGGCCGATGTGAGACGGAATAATCATTCACGCAAACTTTTTTCAAGAACGGATGATCTAAGACCAGATCAAACCCAATAGGTTGGGGCCGTTTTGTACGTGACTGCCAGAGGAATATCTCTGGTTTATCAGTACTTTGTATGGGCTATGAATTTGAAAAATGAAAAAAGAAATATTGGGCGAAGAAAAGAAGATTTCACGTTAAGAGAACAAAACGAGCGGTTTCATAAATTGTGTGAAGTTGGCAAAACCATTACAGCGGAAATGGATATTAAAATATTGTTTCCTTTGGTGATGAATCAGACGAACATCATCATGGGCACCCAGAGAAGTTCGGTGTTTTTGTACGATGAAAAAACCGATGAGCTCTGGTCGCTGGTGGCCACCGGGATGAAGGAGTGTGAAATCAGGATTCCGGCGAATACGGGCATTGCAGGCTGGGTATTTGTAAATAAAGAAGCACTTGTCCTCAATGAACCATACACAGATCTACGATTTAGTGTGGCAGTTGATTGTAAAACCGGGTTTAAAACTGAAAATATATTATGTGTGCCGTTAATTAACAGTGGCGGCCATTGTATCGGTGTGCTCCAATCGTTGAACAAAAACACAGGCAAGTTTAGCGATGTGGATAGTACATTTTTATCCGCCATATCAGACTACGCTGCGATTGCCCTTGAAAATGCCAAATTGCATGATGATGTGAAAAGCTATTCAAAAAATCTTCAGGATCAAATCGTTGTTAATGAATCCCTTGTCAAACTGAAAAATCATCTGACAAAATTTGTTCCTCATAGTGTGGCAAGCATAGCTGAAACAGATCCGGACAGGTTGTCTATCGAGAAACATCCTATGAATCTTTCTGTTTTGTTTGTTGATATACACAACTTTTCTGTTATTACAGAAAATTATGAGCAACGAATGGTCAACCATATGGTGGAAAATCATTTTTCGGAATATCTTAAGTGCATTATTCAGCATGGCGGGGAGATAAACGAAACTTCAGGTGATGGGGTCATGGTCATTTTTAAGAGTGATACCATTAAAAACTATGCCTTTGAGGCAGTCGCAACCGCTCTTGAGATAATTGAAGAAAATAGAAAGATAAATCGGGAATTTAACTATCCCTGGGAAGGGATTGATCTGCATCTTGGTATCAGTTCCGGTGAAGGCTATGTAGGCGTTACCAGGATGAAAAGTGCAGTTAGGGAACGATGGACATACACTGCTTCTGGGCTTGTCACGATTCTAGCATCAAGAATTGGTGCCTTATCTAAGAAAAGCCAACTGTATATAGGACCCAGAACCTATAACATGGTTAGTGAACAAGTTGATTGCGAATTTGTTGGCAACCGCAAACTAAAAAATGTTTCAAAAAGAATACCGATTTATTATGTTACTGGCATTATTCCTTAAGAAAGACCTTTTTTGAAGAAATAAGTACAAAACCACTTAGAAAAAGCTTTTCTATTCGATCACATGGAAGGGGGGGGACGTTCTTGATTTATTGACTTTCCGGCAGTATTCCCTCTATATCCTTTTGTCCCAAAAGTTTCTGTCCGCGCAGAATTGCCCTGCTCACGGCTGACGGGCTGACACCGAGTTCTTCGGCAATGGAGACGGAGGGAAACCCAAGCTTACGCGCTCCCACGTAGCAGAGAACCGCACGTGCCTGCGAAATGCTGGCAACTTTGCTTCCAGATTTCAGGTCTTCTATCTCCAGACCGAAATGAGCACCGATTCTCTCAACCAATTGCGGCAGATCTATTCCCCTCTGCCTCAGTCGGGACTTCCGCTCCCAATCCTCGCCGGCTTCTTTCAATATGCGCTCAACAAATTCGGATCCGCCAAGGATCCGTTCATCCGCCCTCACCTTTTCACCCAATCCCCGCAATTCTTTCAGGTTTTTCCATCCCCCCACGGAGCGAAGCAATCCACCGCCCACCAGTTCAGGGCTTCTCCCTTTTTCGGCTCCTTGGGCAACAAAGGAAAGGTATTGATGTTTCGCGTGTCTTTCAGTGGTTCCAAAATATCCCAGTACATAGTTTCTGTCTTGCCAGTCTTTTTCCATCTTACCCATCAGCACGGAATGACCTGCGTAAGGGTAGGATTCCAGGTCCACGAGATTCTTTACGAGTCCGGCACGAAGTGGGTTGAGATGGATATACCTCACAAGCTCTTTCAAATAGGCATCTTCCTCACATAGAATCGATTTGTAACGGTTCTGAAAAAGATGCCCATGACGATGGTGGCGCCTGTTGAAGGTCACAGCATAGCCCGTCAGAACCCGCCTCATCACATGGGCAATGGGATACTCGCCCGTCCTTAAAAGAAAATGTCCATGATTGCCAAGCAACGACCACGAATAGCAGGGAGTGGCGGTTTCCAGCATGTCAATATATCAAGAACGTCCCCATTTCCCCAACTGGAGCTTTTTCAATTTTCGGTGCAATGTCACGGGGTGCAACTGGGCATGCCGTGCGGCTTTTGCCACATTCCCTTCGAACGTTTTTAAAAGATCCGTCCAATACATTTTTTCAAAGGTTTCCTGGGCCTCTTTGTAGGTTTGTTTGTGGAGGGATTTACCGTCAAGGGAATGGGCGGAGGCCATGCTTTTTTGAATTTTCGAGGAATAGCCCAGTACATCTTCGGAAGTGATGATGTCTCGATCCATGGGCAATGTGGCTGCAAGGCCTTCCACGAGATTTTCAAGTTCCCTCACATTGCCGGGCCAGGAATATTTGAACAGAATGCCTGCTGCCCGGGTTGAAAACCTGAGGTGCCTCAGATTGTTTTTGAAGCAGAACCGCCTCAAAAAGAAATCCCCCAGAGAGGCAATATCATCCGGTCTGTGTCTCAGGGCCGGCGCCTTGAAATTGACCACATTCAGCCGATAATACAGGTCCGTCCTGAATTCCTTCCGATCTATTTCTTCTTCCAGGTTTCGATTTGTGGCGGCAATAATGCGAACGTCAGAAGTGTGGGTCTTCACTCCCCCCACCTTGATAAACTCGCGATCTTCCATGAACCGGAGCAGCGTTACCTGGCCTTTGGAACTCAACTCGCCGATCTCGTCGAGGAAAACGGTTCCGCCGTCCGCTTTCTCCATGATGCCCGCATGGGATTGAACGGCACCGGTAAAGGCACCTTTTTCATGGCCGAAAAAAATGCTTTCAATCAATCCATCCGGTATGGCGCCGCAATTCACCGCCAGGAAGGGACCTTGTTTTCGATGGCTTTCGGCATGAACGGCGAGAGCGATTAATTCCTTGCCGGTGCCGCTTTCTCCACTGATGAGCACATTCACATTTAGGGGCGCGATCTGCCGGCATTTTTTTAGTATCTCCAGCACAACCCGGCTTTTACCCACCATGCCATGATCCACTACCTTCGTATCCGCCAGATCAGCGCCCTTTCTCAGGTTGTCGCTTTCCAAAAAAGCATTCTTTAAGGCGCTCTCTACTCTTGCCGCATTCTGGAAAGGCCTGACAAGATAATCGAAGGCCCCCGCCCTCAGGACATCCAGGGCAAAATCCACATCCATCCGTTCAGCCACGGCAATCAGGGGGGCGTACGGATTATCTTCATGCAGGCTTTGAACAATGGAAAGATCGTTTTGGATGATTCCTCGAAAACTCAACATAATGGCGTCAAAATCATGTTGTGACGCCTTCTCAAAAATCTTGCTGTCCCGCCCCGCGGTCTCGATCTCAATATCCGGAAGGCTCAGAATATCCCTGAGGAAGAAGCGGCAATATCCGTCGTCCTCCACCAAAAGAAGACGCGGAAATGATCCCTGGTTATTTTTCACCCTGTTGATCCCCCTTGCCGGAATCGGCTGCAACATGCTCTGCTGAAACGGAACCGGGCCATGGGCCGTAATATTTCAGGATTTTAGCGTCCGGCTTATGCTGCGACCACTCTTTCATGAATTGATGGTAAGGCTTTCCCCTTTTGATTCTTATTTCTCGCTCTTTTTCCCGGTCCTTCTCCGTGGCGGCCATGTCCACCACATGGGTCTCCGGTTCATAAACCACATGGTAGACGTTTCGTGCAACCCATTTAGAAATGATGCCCTGCTTGAGATCTTTCATGACGTTTAGTGGGTCCCGTTCCAATACATCACCATAGCCCACGCCCCCATGGGAACACCCCACAAAGATATCGCCTTCGGCAAATTCACTGGCGGGCCTGAGATTGGTGGTGATCTCATATTCCCCCTGAATCGTTCGTTCTTTGATCAACTCGTAAACATCCGTGGGCAGATCCTTTTTGCCGTCCGCCATTCGGGCTAAAGCATCGGAATGGCGGATCTGAATGCCGGGATGGGTGGGGGGAGGGTGACCTCCGAAAAAGGATTGGAGGGCCTGTACCCGGGATGATTTGATAATGGACTGGTACACGGCCTTGTCGGTTCCCTGAACCATCCAGGCTACGGTGATGCCGGCGCCGCCTCGATATTTCCCGTGCCCGCAGGAATCCTTGAGAACTTTTTGAAACAAGTGAAGATGCGGCTTTTCATCTTCTTCCGCTTCCACATCCGGGCCCCGCCCCCAGGGACCCCAGGGAAATCCCCAGGCATCCACCCCATCGGCATCGTGCCGTGCCCCGCCCCCTTCGCAGTTCAGGGGATAGGCCAGCATTTCGCTGAAATTGACACCCCACTGGTTGCGGCCCGCCATCACATAGGCATCCCCGTTGTTCCCGAAGGGGGCGGTGGCGATATCCCTGAACCCGGAGGCAAACAGGATTTTACTCATGGTGAGATGGATCAGGCACATGCTCAGGCTGCAGATCATAACCGAATTGGCCACCGCGGCTTCCGGATTTGCGTTCAGGCATGTTCCTTTCGGGACAATGGTGTCGATGGGGTCCCAGATGCCCGCTGAAAGGGGCAGATCATGAAACGGAAAACCGTAAAGATACATGGCGTTGTGGGCAATCATGGTGTGTTTGAAGGCATTGTAGGGGCCCGGCGTTTCAGGAGAAGTCCCGGTGAAATCCAGGGTCAGGCGATCCCCCTTTTTCGTCAGGGTACAGTATCCTTTAACCAGCCCCTCATCGGTTCCAATGTGATCGGTGAAAACCACGCTTCTGAACCGGCCATCCACCCAGCTTGAAATCCTTTTTCCGGCGGCATCAGACGTATCCTTAATGATTTTGGCAAACACGCCCACCAGAAAATCAAACCCTCTTTCCTTGGACAGATCTTCGATTCGAATTCGCACCCTGTCGCAGGCCATGACCCGGGCCCTCAGATCAATAATCTGCATATGGGGCGCCCGGGACACCATGTTGGCCATCATGAGCAGAAGATCTTCCTTGAGACGAAAATTCTCTCCAATCTTGATGGGAGAAAGCTTCATGCCTTCATCATGACGTGTTTTTGAGCTGACCGGCATGCCGCCCGGTTCGCAGGCACCCGTTTCAGGTTGATGGCACGCGGCGGCGACCCAGGCCATGTGCCGGTCTTTGTGAAATATGGGGATAAAGGCAAACTGGTCCGGGTTGTGAACGCCCCCGTATACGGCATCGTTGGCATAGAAAATATCCCCCGGTCTGACCCCCACATTGGGATTGTCCTTCCATCGGCTGTTGATATATTTAATCTGAGGTTGGCCGCAAACCGCATATAGATAAGATCCGCAAGCGGACGTCACCATATCCCCTTTGGCCGTGTAAAGCCCCACACTCACATCCCCGGACCTGAGCATGCTCGAAACGCCGCTCCTGACAAATATCTCCTTGGCCTCCTCCACAATCATGTTGAGCTTTTCCTTAACCACCTCGAAATCGATGGGATCCAGGGCATCCATACACTCAAATTCATGGGGGGTGAAGGGTTCGGGCTTCAACCGCTCGGTGAACGTCATGTCCAGAATCATCATCCGTCTCCTTAGAAGCCGAGTTCCATGATATTGTTCATGTGGGCGTCGATTGAAAACCTGACGCCTTCGGGAATCACAATGGTGGTGTCATGGGCTTCCACAACGGCAGGGCCCTCGATCACATTGCCGCACCGAAGCATGCCGTAGTCATAAACAGGGGTCTTCTGAAATCCGGTTTCTTCTTTCCAAAAAACCTGCCGCGATCCTTTTTTTGCCTCGCGGGGCGGAGGGGCTTTATGGGTTTTGAGTTTTTTCAAGATAGGTCTTTGAAGCGGGTAAACCGCATGGAGGATGAAGCTTTCAATGGAGACGCCCCCTTCTGGATATATGCCTGCCGAGCCGAAAATTTTCCGGTATTCGTTTATGAAGAATTTTAACAGATCGGTCACATCCTTATGATCTCTTAAATACAGACGGGGGGCGCGGGTCCTCTTTACGTGCAGTTGCTTGGTATATTTCATGTCCAGCTCCAGAAAAAAGGACATCTTTTCCGGTTCAAGTCCTACCGCTCTGCCGCTTCTTCGGGCTTCCTGCAACAATTTTTTCACGACGGCGTTATAATCCGGTAGATCCAGTACCGGATTATGATGTCCGGGCGGCACCACCACGAGGGTTCTGGAGAGCTCATGGATGTGCCGAATATCCATGAGGGATCCGGAAAAGGCGGAGAAAACCGGTGATAACGGAAAGGTGACCAGGCGAGGGATATGACTGGCCCCGGCATAACCACAGCAATGGGTTGGGCCTGCGCCGCCGAAACTGAACAAAACAAAATTCCTGGGATCATGACCCCGAAGCATGGTCTCTTTGGTGATGGCGTTTCCCATGCTTTCGTCCACCAGTTTTCTCATGCAAAAGGCCGCTTCTTCCACCGTCATGCCCAAGGGGCTGGCGATCTTTTCCCGAACCGCTTTGTGTGCCAGGCCCTTGTCCAGCTGAATTCGTCCCCCGTGAAAAAAATCAGGATTGATATAGCCCAGGACCACGTCCGCATCGGTCACGGTGGGTTCGCTGCCGCCGAGATTATAGCAAGCCGGTCCGGGCATTGAACCGGCACTCCCGGGTCCGACCTCAAGATTTCCTCCCAGCGCCTCGTTTATCCACCCCACGGATCCGCCGCCGGCTCCGATGCTCTGGCACTCCACCATGTTAACATTTACCATCCAACGGTCGATGATTGGATTTATTTCATGAAAATGCGCCCGGCCATCGTAGATAACGCCCAGGTCAAAGCTGGTGCCACCCATATCCGTGGTGACCACATTTTCATAACCGTAATGCCTGGCGATCTCCAGGCTGCCCATAATGCCCGCAACCTGTCCGCCGTTAAAGGTGTCAACGGCGGTCGTTTTAAGGGCTTCGCCCATGCCCCCGGAGTTGTGCACCATCAACATGGGCCCCTGGTAACCCTTCTCCCTCAGTTCATTTCGAATCCCCCTCAGGTCTTCCGTCACGGAACGGTGGAGATAACCATTTAAAATAGCCGTCATGGCCCGCTGGTATTCCCCTTTTTTGGGTTGGATTTCATGGGAAAGAAAGACGGGCATATGGCCAAGACACGATTCCGGATACGCTTTTTCGATGATTTCCCGAACGCGTATTTCATGTTTGGGATAAACGTGGGACCAGAGAAGGCAGACCACAATCCCCCGGACTCCCCGATCCGTGAGAATCCGCAATTTTTGAATCAGATCCGATTCATCCAGCGTTCTCAGTACTTCTCCCTTGTGATTCACCCGCTCTTTCACCCCGATGATGCGATCTCTGGAGACCAGAGGAATCGGCTTTGCCACCTGGGCCAGGTTGCGCACCTCCTGTTTTGAAAGTCCGTCCGTCCACTGAGCTCCTTTGCCGATGTGAATGAAATCTTCGAATCCTTCGGTGGTCACCAGCCCCAAGTTTGGGCCGGTCCGTTCAATGAGTTTGTTCATGGCGAGCGTCGTGGAGTACCGAACCATTTTCGTCATGGTGAGAAGCAAAGCCGGGTCGATATCGAGTTGGCGGGCGGCCCCTTCGATGGCCCGCATGAATCCGGTTGAAAGATTATAGTGGGTGGTGGGTGATTTGGCGTAGCCCATGCGGCCGTTGTATTGAACAAAACAATCCGTGAACGTCCCCCCCACATCCATATCAATGCTGTTTTCCGGTTTGGATTGCATCATGTCCTTTTTAAAGTATGTGGTTTATTATGGCGGACTCACAACCTTTTGATAGTGCCACTGCCATATTCATCGAACCAAATGGTTTTTCCCTCCGGCAGCCACAAGGTGGTTTCGCTGCTTTCGATCAATGCGGGGCCTGTGACAAGCCGGGATGCTGGAAAGTCATCCCATGAATAAACGGGAACATCTTCTAAAGTCCCAGGTGCCGCATAGACGCGCCTCACCCCCTTCTTCAGGTTTTTTCGGCGCCCGCCATCCGGCTCGGGTGTTGGTTCCGCGTGGGGGATGTTCCCTATGGCGTTCAGGACCACCCCGGTAATACGAATTTTCTTTTCGACGGGCATACCCCCGGTAAGGGGAAAGAAAGCCGATTCGGGCCACAAAAAAGGTGAGGGCAAGATCAAATGATAGCTTTTTTCCCCGGAAAGGGATTTCAGTTCCAATTCGGTTTCAAAGCGTATTTCCTGAGGCGAAAAACCTTCTCCGGACATATCTTTTTCCGCATGACGTTGAAGCGCCAGGATGGCTTTGTTCAGAGCCCTTACAATTTGTGCGGACGCGGCGTCATTTTCTTCCCAGACAACATTCATCCGCTCTTTGTATTGGTGCATGATATCCATGCCGCTTGAACCATAGGCGCCGAAAACCGACCCCTGGCGAAAAACACATACCTCGGCCAACCCCGCATGATCCATCAGATCGGATCCCATGCAACCACCCCCCCCGCCTACCGCAAAAAGGGAAAACTTCGAAGGGCTCTCACCCTCATCAGATATCACGCCTTGAATCCGACCTCCGATGATTTCAACCGCTTTATTCTTAATGTGTAAGGCGGCCTCTTCAATGGTTATACCCAGAGGATCGGCAATCTTTTTTTTGACCACCCGCCTCGCCCAATGTTTGTGGATCCGTTTCTGCCCCCCCAGAAAATAGTCTTCATCAAAGTATCCTAAGATTAAATAGGCGTCGGTCAGGGTCGGCTCCGTTCCGCCCAGATTATAACAGGCTGGACCCGGAAAAGCGCCAGCGTTTTCAAATCCGAAATGAACGTTGCCCTCCCTATTGATTCGGGCAATTGAACCGCCGCCGATGCCCAGGGTCGAGTGTACCGGAGAATGGATATCCAAGGGAAGGTCTCCCACATGGGAGGGCATGGCGTAAGCTATGCGGTCATATTGATTGAGGCCTATTTCAGTGCTGGTTCCGCCCACGTCGGCAATCACAACATGGGATTTATGGTAAAAAGAGGAGAGCCGCCGGGAGCCGTAGATCCCGGCAGCGGCACCCGAACTTAAAGTCTGTATGGCGGTAGTTTTGGCTGAACGGGCGCTTCCGCCATTAGTGTGAACAATCAGCAGCGGATGCGCAAACCCTTCAGCCCTTAAAAAATCTTCGATGCGTGAAACCTGGGCGGAAAGTGCAGCGTGTATATAGGCATTCAGAAGGGCTGTGTTGATCCGTTTGAAATAGTCTTCGTCTCTGCTCACCTGGTTTGAAAGAAGCACCGGGACCGAGCCGATGGAATGTTTCGGGAAATATCGGCCGATAACGGTTTTTACCCGGTCTTCGCCTTTGGGAAAATCAGCGGATCCATCCAGGCAGACGACCATTGTGGTAATTCCCCGAGTCAGGAGTGAATACGCTTTTTCCCTGATATTTTCATCCGACAGCCGCTTTCCCACTTCTTCGACCATATCCGGAAACAGGATATGCCGTTCATTTCGAGGGGGGTGAAAACGGTCCAGGTATTCCGCGCTACGCTCTTCGGTCAGGAGCAACCCCACACACTCCCCTTTCCTCTCCAGGAGGGTGTTGGTGGACAGGCTTGTGGACAATCGTATGACGAGGATTTTCCGGAGAAAAAGTCGGGTATTTGAAAATCCCATTTTGACGGCGCCTCTTAGGAGCGCGTCTTCGAAACATTGGCTCAGATCACTGGGCGTGGTATCTGTTTTAAAATAGGCAGCGGCACCTCCATGGGAAACAATAACGTCCGTATAGGTTCCACCGATATCAATATCAATCACATACCGAGTATCGTTTTCCGGAGCAAGGGCGCCATTTCCGGAACCGCCAATGCTGTTCGGACCTTGAACAGCATTGGGTTTTAGGTTTGATCCCATGCAGGGCAATCGCATGAAATATTTTATCCTCCGAGAACTTTTTTCAGGTAGGGATCATCCCACCCAGCCATTTTCCGCTTAGCCTTATTAATGCCAACCTGCCGAGATTTCTCGCTCAGTAAGAGATAGAGAGCGATAAGAACATAATCCGCATCATTATCCACAATCTGTACCGCAATTTTTTTCTGGCGTCCCATAGCATCAATAGTCACAATACAACTGAAATTCTTTAGGAGACAGCAACGAAAAAACTCGCCCAAAAGTGTCATGACTGGGTATACCATTGGGCGTGTCCTTTCGGCAAGCCCGCGTTTCGGAAATCAAACTGACCAGAAACTCAACGCCAGTTGTTACTCCTTGTATTTTCCGTGAAACCCTGATAAAAGTACGCTCAGTTTTTTGAATCTCATGACCGAAAAAGAAGCCTATATATCGCATCAGGCACCTCAAGAAAGGAGAAACCCATGTTTGGAAACTCTCACGGCGGGTCCAGCAGTATTCCGAAAAAACGTCATACATCTGAATTCATTCTGATTCTTTTGCTGTTGTTGTCGGTGGTGGGTATTGCACTCACCGATTACAGTCCCACCAAGGGATTCTGGTACTGGATGGTCATGGCCCCCGTTTTTTGCTTAGCAACCATCGCCATTGAGTGGCCCAACTTGAACCGCCGGGGAGAAAGCAAGGGCAGGCTGGTATGGACCCAGGTCTTTCACTGGCTCGCTTACCTGATAGTCATATACCTGGTCTTCCTGCTCAGCGCTACGGACACGGGACGGCTCAATAACGTGGACGTGGGGCTCGTAGCCCTTCTGATCCTCGCTTTTG
>Ga0257125_1003386_pt1 | contig 11440 bp, 8 predicted proteins | sample SI106_200metaG_FD_190183 | JGI IMG/M metagenome (GOLD analysis project Ga0257125, IMG submission 190183) | Marine microbial communities from Saanich Inlet, British Columbia, Canada - SI106_200 | ecosystem: Environmental > Aquatic > Marine > Inlet | place: Canada: British Columbia | collected...
ATACCCCTGTGTAATACTCAAACTTCTTATTAAACAACTTACCGTGCAGCATAACACCGATCTGTCTATCCATTGTAAACTCATCCTGTGAGCTCGCACGATCAATCAACTGCAGGTTCTGTGAAGACACCACACGCTGACGGTTCCACGGCACCTTCCACTGTCCGAACTGGACGCTCAGTGCTTTGTTTTTGTTCCATGATGCATAGAAGTCGTACAACTCTGCCGCCTTACTCCCGTCTACGGTGCCTGTAGATGCGAGTGCCAGCTCAATCTTATATTTAAAGTGTTCGTATGCATTACCGGAAAATTTCACACGTGCACGGCGCAACCTGAAAGAGCTGTCATCCTGCTGTTCATCTGTGTCGTGTACGTTGTCTCTATCCTCATAGCTGTATCGAAACTGCAGTCTGCCGTTTATCTTCATTGAGAATTTCTTATCATTTGTTTCAAAATAGAAGCCTTTTTTGTATCCCAATTTAGGACGACCCATAAGTTCAGACCAGATTCCCTTGCCTTCGCTTTTTTGAAAATATTCGTCTACCTTCTCTCCGATGATTCCTTCGTCAATAGCTGTTAGAGAGGTTAGCTCTACTTCCTCCCGTATCTCTATCCTGGTCTTCATGTCATCAATCATTACCTGTTGCTGTCGCATCATCTCTTCCATCTTCTTCAATTGTATATTTAACTCGTCATCCTTCGCAGATACATCCCTCACAGGTACAGAAAATAGACTCATGGCTAAGAAGCCGATTGTCAACCAACTTACAGCTAAAAATATTCTCATATTTACTCCTTTCATATTTTTAATAACTTCCTGTTTTAAAATTCGAAGTTGTTACTAGAATTATTAAGATAACTGATTGCTCTCTGTGACTCTTGCGCTTTAGTGATAAAACGGTTATTGCATACTGGTGATATATTTTCTCATTCCAATTTTTGACAATGACTTTGTTGCGTACGGATTTACTTGAGACGGTTCAGTTCCAGTTCTAAATGATTCATATCGATCTCCCCGCAGAGCATTCATTAAACCTTCTGCCATTTGTGACCTGGCTGAATTATGGGTGCGGGCAGACAAGACTCTTTTTCTCATAGTGCTGTTTATTGTTATCATTGTCATATTTTAGTCTCTATTACATTATTCTATAAAATTTCAAAGCTGTAACAAATCTACTTAGACACAGGACTTTTTACAGTTACTTCTGCATCTTAGAGGCAAAAACGTTATTACATTCAGGTGAAATATTATGATTCTAATGTTAACTGTGAATAAGGAAATTGTTAATTTTTGGTTAATAATGCAAAAAGCTATATTGCATTGCTAGTCTGTTGTCTTAAAGTGTTATATAGTCGGCGTTTATATAATGAGCGGCGGTGATAGATAAATTAATTATTTTTTAAGGAATTGAATAAAGACGCTTCGCGTGTAAAATATAGCCTATAATATGAAAAATAACAGATTGATGATATCGCAGATGAGCAGATTGTCTCATCCATTAATAAATAAAGAAAGGGTAATAACAGTGAAAAATTCAGTAAATATAACAAGACATCTGGCTACCTGTGGAGCCAGAGTGTTTTTGATAATGCTTATGGCTGCATTGGTCGCTTTGCCTGCATTTGCACAGGAGGATCTGTGGGAAGAGTTAAACGATAAGGCTTCTCAGCTTTTACAAGAGAGGCGATATGCAGATGCAATAAAAGTGTGTGAAGAAGCTATAGCGGTTGCTACAGACACATTTGCTCCCAACCATCCCTGTATTGCTATCTCCAAAAATCAGTTGGGAACGCTTTACTGGACTTATGGAAGATTCTCCGAGGCGGAACCTCTCTTCAGGCAGGCTCTCTCGATATATGAAGAGGGGCTTGGATCTGATCATCCAAAGGTCGCCACCGTCCTGCAGAATCTAGCCGATATGTATCTGGCTCAGGATAGATATGCTGAGTCAGAGCCTCTTTACATGGAAGCTCTCAGTATATACGAGAACGCCTTTGGTGCAGACCATCCCAGTGTAATCGCCGCGCTGAACAGTCTGGGAGGGCTCTTTCAAGACCAGGCTAAATATGCAGAAGCCGTGCCTGTCTTCGAGAGGGCATTGAGTATAGAAGAGAAGACCCTCGGTGCAGACCACCCTGATATTGCAACGTCGCTGAACAATCTGGCGACACTTAACCACTACCTGGGTGTAAACGATACGGCTGAGTCATTTTATATTCGTGCACTTGAGATTTATGAAAAGTCTTATGGTAAAGATCACCCATTCGTTGCAACAGTGTTGGTGAACATGGTAGACTTTTATGAGGAAATTGGAAGAAAAGACGAAGCAGCAATATTTGCAGATAGAGTAAGGCAGATTCAATCAAGGTATCAGTGATGGGTTTGAAGGAAGTTTGAAGTGCCTGAAGCCAGGCACTTCAAACTTTGTTTCAGTTATGCGTTTTTCTTCAGTTGAGTGGCAACTGATGTAAATAGAATATTTTGAGCTTCAATAAGCTTCTTATATTTGGATTCGATTCTGTCAAGATTCTTTGACAATACAGCATCAAGCAGATCACCTTCAATTTCGGCAACATCAACTCTCATATAATAATCCATAGTCTCTTTCAGATGCGCCAATACGATTTTTCCGGTCAGTATTGGGTGGTTATTGGTTATGTTTGCATCCTTAAATGTCGTACCATGTTCCAGTTCAACTTCCAACCCCTGTCGGAAAGTATCAAGTGCGATATCCATCTTTGTGGTATTTACCATATCCAGGATCTTAGTAGCCTCTTCATCTGAAACTACGGGATCAGTTATTAAAGACCAATCTCTCAATTCAAGTATATCGCATACTCTCTTTACCTCAGCTTTTGTTACGTGTTCAGTTAAAGGCATTTATTGCTCCTTTCGTCTAACAGTATGAATTAACATAGTTAATCTTCGTAGACTGCATTACGTGACATTAATAATTCCGGCAAATCTGGTTAGCAAAAAAAGCAGAAACAGGCTAATCAAATGTGAAACCATTGTTCATTAGAGTCTAATGAATTGCTTTTTAGAATGCAAGTGAAAATCCACGTTGATAGTAGACACAATAAAGGCTATTTTTAGAAATTTACATAACTGACTGTTTTCGTGTCAGTCGTGCCTCTATGATTTCCTTCAAAACTTTAAGGCTTGATTTTATGCTATGTTAGGAGTAATTTAAAGTTTTCAGATATAGTTTTAATCCAAATTTGGATAAGCCAATGTTAACACAAAACATAAAAGGTCTGATTCTTGCTCACTCACTCATACAGCAGTTTCTATTAATTCCTTTATGAGTCATAATATGGGATTTTCATAGTGTAAAAGAAAGTTAAGCAGATCTTGAATATGAAAAGTAATATCCAAGGCATAACAATAAGTTATCGTGGGTCTGTTGGTAGAATTATTTTCGCTGATTTACTTGAATCTCCTACGGAGAAATACAGGAGTTTTATCTGGGGCGCAGAGATATCTCCATTCTTTGTAATGTGACAAATCTGTCAAATTCCTTAATTGATTACATTAAAATAGAGAGATAAATATTTGAATTTTACTATCAAGGCGAAGTTGCTTTTGGGATTTATAATCCTGTTGGGCTTGATTATCGCGGCTTCTATGCTGGGTGTCTTCAATCTTCAGAGGATGAACGATCGTCTCAACGATCTGGTAGATAATGAATCCGAGAAGGTCAAGCTGGCTGCCAGGATTAATCAGGGTGTTGTTTCTGTCTCAAGGGCAGAGAAGAACATCATTCTGGCTATAACCCAGGAAGAGATGGATGAATACGCAGATTTCATTCTTGAGACAGAGGAAGATATGGGCAAGAGGAGGCTTAAATTACGTCAGCTTGCTGATGATAAGGGTAAGGTTCTGCTGGATGAGTTTGCCTTAACCTGGGACTCTTACATGGGGGTTAATACGGAACTGCGCTCAATAGCACGGCTTAACTCAAATGTACGAGCCAGAAACATTTCCCAGTCGGAGGCAAGAGAAGCCTATGATAAGGCGGCAACCACAATGGCCCTGATTGTGGAGTTGAACGACAAAGAGGTATCATTATCATTATCATTATCATCATCATCATCATCATCATCATCATCATCATCATCATCATCATCATCAAAAGACCCTGACCTTATTAATAATATCTTGATAAATACAGAGAAAATTAAGTTGGCGGCCAGGATTAATCGTAACCTGGTAGAGATTCAGAGAGGTGAGAAAAACCTTATCCTGTCGAGGACTCAAAACGAGATGGACGAGTATGCAGTAACAATTGAAGATGTTCAGGAGGACATGGAAGAACGAATGAAATCTCTTGAACAACTAGCAAGCGGTGATGGTCTGGATGCTCTTAAGCGTTTTAAGAGGGAGTATGGAGAATATATTGTCTTCCATAAACAGGTAAGAAAGCTCTCACGCGAAAATGCCAATGCCAGGGCATTTGACATTTCATCCGGAGAGGCACGAAGACTTAATGATAAGGCCTTTGAGCAGATGGCAGCCATTGTAGAAATAAACGAAAATGAGATGGAAAGAGCTAAGCAGTTGAGTGACAGTAATTATAGCAAGGCGCAGAATGTGCTGATAATCCTGTCCGGGTCCAGTGTTATATTTGCCATTGCAATTATATGGTGGATCGTACCCGGTATTCTCAGGGCGTTAAAGGAATTACTCCGAGCTGTTAATGCTGTAGCGCAGGGGGACACCTCTCAGACTGTAGAGCGAGTCTCCGGGGATGAGATAGGGGCGGTTATGAAAGCCGCGAATGAAATGCTGGAGTCACTGAGGGCCTCAATTGAACAGACAAACACCATGGCACTTGGAGATTATACTGCTGACATTGTTCCTCGTTCTGAAAAAGATGATTTGGGCAAGGCCATGAAGACCCTGTCAAGAACACTGCGTGAAACCTCTCAGGTGGCCGAAGAGGTTGCAGGAGGTAACTATAAGGCAATCATGGAAGTGAAAGGAGACAATGATCTTTTATCTATATCTGTGAACAAAATGACCAGGTCTTTGAGTCTTGCCATCTCAGAGCTGGAAGAACAAATCTCTGAACGCAGGAAGACTCAATCCCAGCTTATACAGGCAGAGAAATTTTCCGCTATAGGCCAGTTGGGATCAGGTGTGGCCCATGAATTAAATAGCCCATTAGACGGGTTATTAACTATGCTTAGGATAAGAAGAGACAAGGCGAGTGATGATGAGCATAACAAGTTGTCTATTATGGTGGATGCTGCTGAACATATGGCCAAAATTATTAGAGACTTTGGTTCATTCTCAGGAAAATCATCTGGAAAGTTCAGTAAGATTGACACAAAGGATGTAATTGAGTCTACGCTGAGTTTCAGTGGTATTCACTTATTGAAACATGACATCAAAATAACCAGGGACTATGATAATAATCATTTAGATATACTGGGAGATAAAAGTCAACTTCAACAGGTGGTATTAAACATTTTTACAAATGCCCGTGATGCCATGCCTCATGGTGGTGAGTTTGTAATAAGAACGAGGAATTCTGAAAATGGTGGTAAAGTTATTATGGAATTTATAGATACAGGAGTTGGCATAAAAGAAGAAGACCTGCCCAGAATATTTGATACGTTCTTCACTACAAAGGAACAGGGTAAGGGTATAGGGCTCGGCCTGTCAATATCATACGGAATCGTAAAAAGTCATAATGGAGAGATTTTGGTAGAGAGTCCGCCCAATGGACAAACTGGCAAGGGGACAAAGTTTACCATATCTCTTCCCGCATTGAAAACAAGAAAAGGGGACAATAATGGCAAAGGGTAAGATATTATTGATAGATGATGAACAAATATTCCTGGTAGCCCACCATGAGGAGCTTCAGGATGCCGGCTATGAAATTGTAACTGCTCTAACAGGAAAAGATGCTATTACTGTTGCAGAGAAGGAAAAATTTGATATCGTATACGTTGACCTGATAATGCCGGATATGAATGGTGTCGAGGTATGCAAAGAGATGAAAAAGGTATCTCCGGATACGGTAGTTGTCCTTGTCTCCGGCCAACCTAAAGAGATACTGAAGTATTGGAAGTCATTTTTGGACGCCGGTGGTAAAGATAAAATCCTGAGGAAGCCTTTGAGAGATAAGGAATTAATCAAAGTAACAGAAGATATAATAGAAGAAAGAAAGGAAGAAAGGCGTGGATAAGAATGCCGGGGTGAAAATACTGATTGTGGATGATGTGGAGATCGAGGTTACCTCTATTGAAGAAGAACTCTGCCTGGAAGGTTATCTGGTAGATACTGCTACAAATGGGAGAAAGGCCGTTGCGATGGCAAAGCGGAAAAAATATGATATCGTCTTTATAGATTTGATTATGCCTGAAATGAATGGCATTCAAACCTGTAAAGCAATAAAAGAGGTAAGTCCGGATTCAATACCAATATTATTTACCGGACAAATAAATACAGACACATTTGACAGAGAAATTGAGTTTATGAATGCCGGAGGTGAATTATATTATATCTACAAACCATTTAAAGAAGGTGAGATCCTGGAAACGGTTAAACAAATATTGGCAAGAAGGAGAAAAGAGTAATGGCAAAAAAGAAGGTGACAACGAAGATAAAAAATAAACCGCTGGAAAAGACAGTACCCAAAAAGAAAAAGGTTACAAAAGTCTCTAAGAAAGCAGGAAGAGGTACTGTAAAAACTCCGGTAAAAAAGGCAGCAAAGAAAAAGAAAGTAGTGTCAGGTAACAAAAAAAAAGTATCACCAGAAAATACTTTAAGCAAAAGCAAAAGCAAAAGTATCAGGCGCTCTAACAATAATGCTTTTCCTATTGTTGGTATCGGGGCTTCTGCCGGGGGGCTTGAGGCGCTTGAGGGATTTTTCTCCAGTATGCCTCCTGAATCCAATATTGCCATTGTAGTTATCCAGCACCTTGCCCCCAGATACAAGAGTATTATGGGATCTCTCCTGAAGAAATACACAAAGATGAAGATATTTGAGATAAATGACGGAATGAAGGTTGAGCCGAACAGTATCTATCTCAATCCTCCGGATAATGATGTGGCTATCATGAACCGTACACTCCAGTTGATTAAACCCCTGGCGTCCCATGCGGTCAGACTGCCCATTGACGGTTTTTTCCGTTCACTGTCTGAAGATCTGGGTGCAAAGGCATTCTGTATTGTTCTCTCCGGTACGGGGACAGATGGTACCCTGGGGCTGAGGGCGATCAAGGGTGAGGGTGGTATGGCTATGGTACAGGAGGAAGGGCAGGCAAAATATGATTCCATGCCAAGAAGTGCTATAAACACGGGTCTTGTTGACTATATCCTTCCAGTCGAGAAGATGCCGGATGAGCTTGTCAAATATATTAAGCATCCTTTCATTGAAAAGGATGTAATCACCGGTACTACCGAGCAGAAATATCAGAACAACATAACAAAGATACTCCTTCAGGTACGCAGCACAACAGGCCATGATTTCTCAAATTACAAACAGAATACGATTCGCAGGAGGATTGAGAGGCGGATGGCCGTGCACCAGATAGACAAGATATCACTCTATCTCGATTATGTCAGGGGAAACAAGGCAGAAGTGACAGCTCTCCATAAAGACCTGCTCATCGGGGTAACCAACTTTTTCAGAGATCCTGACGCATTTGATATCCTGCAAAAAGAGGTAATATCTAAGATCGTAAAAAGCAAGAAGGGTGGAAATATACGTGTATGGATCCCCGGTTGCGCTACCGGTGAGGAGGCGTATTCCATAGCTATATTTATTGCGGAATTGACGGAAAAGACACAAAAGCGCTTTAATATTCAGATATTCGGAACCGATATAGATGAAGATGCCATTGAGTACGCGAGAGCGGCAATTTATCCGGATAGTATTGCGGCAGATATATCCAAGGAGAGACTGAATCATTTTTTTATAAAGGAGGATAGTACATATAAGGTAAAAAAACAGATCCGTGAGATGCTGGTCTTTGCCACACAGAGCCTTATAAAAGACCCTCCGTTTTCGAGGCTGGATCTTGTCTCGTGCAGAAACGTCCTGATTTATATGGACTCGGTACTACAGAAAAAGATACTGCCGATCTTTCACTATACACTGAATAATGATGGATACCTCTTTTTAGGTTCTTCAGAGACTATAGGTGAATTTTCAGACTGTTTTTCAACGATAAATTCCAAGTGGAAGATCTATAAAAGGATTGGAGATACTGTAGAAAGGGCACTGGGATATCCAGTTACAAATGATGTAATTTTGCCAAAGGAATTACCTATAAGTGATGTCGCGAATTACCCGAGGGAGGCCAGTATTTATCAAAAAGCGGAAAGAGAGGTTCTGGATAAGTATGCTCCTCCATTTGTCCTTGTTAATGATAAACACGAGATCCTTTATGTTAACGGCAAGATATATAAGTACCTGCTGACACCTGTTGGTGTGCCGGTATTTAATATCCTGAAAATGGCACACGAAGACTTGCGTTACAAACTTACGACTATTCTTCATAAGATGGGCAAGAAACGAGACACTGTTGTCCAAAGGGGGCTGAAGGTAAGGGACAATGGTAATTTCTTGACAGTAGACCTGACCGTTAAACCTTTTTCTGCCGGAAAAGGGGCAGAAGACCTGATCATGGTAATTTTTGAGGAGAAGGTACCTCCTGAAAAGATAGTGAAGAGGAAAACTACATCTGGTAAAACCAAAAAAGAAACCTCGCAGATAACTAATCTGAAACAGGAATTGAAATCTGCAAAGGAGTATCTGCAGGCAACGATCGAAGAGCTGGAAACTTCGAATGAAGAGCTCAAATCTACTAATGAAGAGATGCAGTCCACCAATGAGGAGCTCCAGAGTACTAATGAGGAACTGGAGACATCCAAGGAGGAACAGCAGTCTACCAATGAAGAGCTTGAGACCGTGAACTCGGAACTCCAGAATAAGGTAAACGAACTCTCACGCTCCAATAATGATCTCAATAATCTCCTTGGTAGCACACAGATCGCGACTATCTTTCTTGATACTAAGCTGCGTATTGTTAGATTTACTCCGGCACTGACGAAGTTATTTAACGTGCTGCCGTCAGACCTTAATCGTCATATAGGCGATATTACTTCAAAATTCAATTGCGAAACACTGTTTCAAGATGCAGAAGCAGTACTTAATACTTTAATTCAAAGAGAGTCCGAGATATGTACACAAGATGATAAATATTTTAATATGAGTGTCCTGCCATATAGAACTACAGAGAATATGATTGATGGAGTGGTTATTACCTTTGTGGATATAACAACAATCAGACAGGCAGAAATTGCGTTGAAAGAGACGACAGAAAAATACAGATCTATTTTTAATGAGGCGCGTGACGGCATTGTTATCATTGACAAGAAAACAGGTATAATTGCAGACTGTAATCAGGCATTTGAGGGGCAAACTGGGCGTCCGCTTGAACATCTGAAGAGGTTGAAGATATGGGAAATAAGGCCTTCACGCAAGAAGGAGAGGGCAAGGAATGAATTTGTTGAGTTAAATGAAATAGGAGTAGATGGTTCCAGTCGTCTTGACATTGAGAAGCCAAATGGAGATATAATATCCCTTGAATTCTCCAGTAGAGTAGTAACGATTGGTAACCAGCCTTACATCCAGAGCATTGCAAGAGATATTCCGGGCGGCAAAAGGCAGAAAAAAAGATAGAGAACCTTCTCCGTATAGTTTGTGCCTGTAGGCGGTACAGTTTGTGTTAATGTTTATGGTGTTGAATCTGCCGCGAACAAGAAGGTTAGTAAAAATAATTAACAAATTGAAAACGTAGGGTAATCCTTAAGCCTGGCTTCCCTTGCATGCATTGATGTCAAAACAAGCCTGAAGGATTGTCTTGCGAAAATGGATTTAATAAATTTGTCGAGAGAGTTATAATGAATAAAGATAATAAGGAAAAGTCTGCTGATCTGCGTAAAAAGGCAGAGAAAATGCTTACACCTAAGAGCGTAGATATTAATAACCTCTCAGATGAGGACATCCGCAAACTGGCACATGAGCTGCAGGTACACCAGATCGAGCTGGAGATGCAGAATGAAGAACTGCGAAAGGCCCAGGTAGAACTTCAGGACTCAAGAGACAAATATTCAAGTCTCTATCACATTGCACCAGTTGGATATCTTACTATAAGCAATAAAGGAATAATTCTGGAAGCTAATCTGACAGGTGCAGAAATACTTGGGGTAAATAGAAGCGAATTGATTGGTAAGCCACTGGGACTTTTCATAACAAAGGAGTATGAGGATGTCTTTTACTTGCAACGTAAAGAAGTTTGTAGAGTAAAAGGAAAGAGTGGGGCTCGTGAGATTGTAATGAAAAAAGCGAATGGTACTCAGTTCTACGCTCAACTGCAATGCAAGGCTGCGCAGGATGCAGGGAGGAGTAACGCCGAATGTTTGACAATTATGAGTGACATTACAGAACGCAAGAAAGCGGAGTTGGAATTGCAGGAGTATAGAAACCATTTAGAAACTTTAGTTGAACAACGGACAAGAGAACTGAAGAATTCACAGGCGCAACTCGTACGTAATGAAAAAATGGCTGCTATAGGTAAGGTGTCAAGTAGCATTGCTCGTGAACTACGAAACCCCTTGGCTGTCATGCAAAATGCATCGTATTATTTGGGTGCGGTTCTGAAGGATTCAGATGACAAGGTAAAAAAACATCTTGCCCTCATATACGATGCTGTCGTGTTCTCCGACAACATTATTAACAGTTTTGTAGACCTTATCTTAGCAAGGTCAATGTCCCTGGTAAAATCTGATATTAATAAAATTATAGAACATAATTTATATGATTGCAAAACAGCAGAAAACATTAATATTAAAACTCAATTAGATGAGCAACTTCCCGTAATAGAATTAGACAAAAACCAGATTTTTAGTGTATTTAAGAATATCATTTCTAACGCACTTCAGGCAATGCCAGAAGGAGGAAGTCTTGATATCAAAACAGAGGTGAAGGATGATTTTGTCGAGGTAGAATTTAAGGATACGGGTACAGGTATCTCTAAGGATAATATTCAGAAAATATATGAACCTCTATTTACCACTAAAACAAACGCGTTAGGGCTTGGCCTCACGAAGGTTAAGGCCATTATAGATGAGCACAAAGGAAGTATATTCGTGAATAGTGAGATAGGGCAAGGTACAACATTTACAGTTAAACTGTCAATATTGGGGCATAAAAATTAAAAAGAAGAAATCGAAACCAGAAAAAACCGATCAACTCCGCAAGAAGGTGGAGAAAATGCTCAAATCAGTTAAGGCACCAATAGAGAAGCTGACAGATGCAGACGTCCGCAAACTGGCACATGAGCTTCAGGTACATCAGATTGAACTTGAGATGCAGAATGAAGAGCTCCGGAAGTCACAACAGGAACTTGAGGACTCAAG
>Ga0257125_1003388_pt1 | contig 11439 bp, 28 predicted proteins | sample SI106_200metaG_FD_190183 | JGI IMG/M metagenome (GOLD analysis project Ga0257125, IMG submission 190183) | Marine microbial communities from Saanich Inlet, British Columbia, Canada - SI106_200 | ecosystem: Environmental > Aquatic > Marine > Inlet | place: Canada: British Columbia | collected...
CTGTGATCCCCATAAGTAGCGTTTTTATTTTCGCAGTACCTTAAACATTGATCTGCATCAACTGTTAATCGCTCGGTTGAATCGCAAACATTTGTCGCATTTCTCTGCATTCAATGTTGTAACATCCCTTTCTAATTCTTCCATGAATCCTGGTAAATCATGAAACAACCGGCATCTAATAATATCATCCTGTTCTTCAATGAATAAATATGAACAGCCTTCATATGTTTCATCATCACCACTTTCACAGAATTCACCAACAAATATTTCAACTTCCAATTCTATTAGTTTTTTCATATTCAAAACCCTATCTGATCAGGGTCAACAGGCCTAAGCCTTGCCGCCCTTGCGTTATAACTCTTAACAGTGAAGGCCTCACAACAAAGCAGATAAACGCCTGTTTTTGACTTCCATTCAGGCGGTTGATAGGCCTTATCATCTGCAGTTGACAGCAACCATTTGACAAAGATTGAACACCTTGCCCGCCTATACCTGGCACAATCAAAACAATAATCCTCAAGCATCATTTGATCAGTGCCGCTTGTCGGTTGCCAAAGCTTTTCAGTTGTCATGTGCCTCGTCATAAGCCTTGGTATATTGCTCAACAGATACAACCCGTTCTTCTATATCAAGCCCGCCGTTACTAACCGGGATCATCACACCAATGGGCACAACATCAAAGCTATCATGATAAACCCTAGCCAAGAAACAGTTGCGTTGAACGTCATAGTTGACAGCCTCAACTATCGCTTCATCTGGTAGCCCCTTGGTAATTGGCAAGGCAATGAATTGATGATCATTCCAATTCAGCATGGCCAACACAAGCCCCGTATCAATCATAAATAACTTATACCTCGATTCTCTTTCGTCTTTCATTGTATCCCCTTTAAAACTTTGCCCGTTTCAATTGTTTCTTATATTCAATCATAAACGTCAGTTTAAACAGCTTTCTAATAATCTTCATCGATTCAACTTTATCAAACAGAAACGGTATTGAATGCCCTTTCAATGTCTTGACCGGGCGTGTCCTGTTCCTGCCCGTTCTGTTGTTCATGTCTTCAGGCGCAACATAAACCGGAATCAATTTGCCTGAATACCGGCCCTGAATCATGAAAGGCCTGGTGCCGCCGTCAATGGGTTCCGTCAGTTTGTGCCGGTTTTTTTGCAGGCCAGTGAAAGCAATGCCGCCTTTGCCGCGAAGAATGCCTTTGGCTTTTGGTAATGGCAGGCGCTTTGAACTTAGTGCCCATCTTGCAATTGGGCTGATCAGCTTGGCTTTCGTTACCTTCAGCGCCTTCTTAATGTCTTTCTGTTTAACCGGGTAAATGTCCCTGACTGCCTTGCCAACTTCTTTCTGTGCCCTCTTTTCAAGCTTATTGACTGCGCGAAATGCCGCGATGTCATTGCGCTTTTTGATCGACTTGGCAACCTTTGCGGCGCCCCTTAATTTGATGCTGAAGGTTCCTGGCATTTGGTTTCCTTTTCTTTTGAACGCTTATTCCATGCTTCACGACATTTAAAACCTGCCTGTTCCCATTCAGCCGCCGGAACAAACGCCCTATATATTTGCAACCCGCAACCATTGCATTTGATAATTAAACCGTTGTTGTCAACATATTCTCTTGCATCACAACCGCACATCGGACAAGGTTTTAATTCTGGCATGTTGTTTCCTTTTATCATGAAAAGCGGTTTGTTGTCCCTATCATTTCATCTGCCTTGCAACCTTCCAGGCGCTTACAAATGTTTTGATTTCGGCATCTGTCATTTCATGCGCTATGTTCCGCAAGAATTCACTGCCGGTTTCATATTCAAATTTCAACTGACTTGCCTGCCCGCGCCCAAACGCTTTTTTGACATCATCAGCTGAATAGGTTTCAATATCAGCGTATTTTGCAGGATGTGCTTTTTTGAAATATTCTTCTGGTGTCATTTATTCAACCTCTCTGATGGCTTTTTCTTGATAGTAAATCGCGTCAAAATAATCATACCGGTTAAGATTAGACGCCCATAAAAATACTTCAAACGCAACACCCGCAATGAATTCTTTGATTCTGTCTTTTAGTGTTTGCTTTCCCATCATTTCACCAGTTCAATGTGTTGTTCTGCTTTGCCATCCAACAAAAAGATTGTCTGAATTCTGGCGCCGTCCAGGTCTGATCTGATCACACAAAAACTGTTTTCAATGTAGTTGTAAAGCCTGATTTCAGCTGACAAATCAATTGTTGGATTGGGCTCTGGCCTTATTGTGATTCTGCGATCACAAGCGATTTCACCGGCGCCAATTCCATCAGTTGTCAGCGTTTTCTTGTTCACTGATTCCAGGCTTTTGCAGGAAAACAGCAACGCCAGAAACAGCAACGCGGCCAGTATTTTTGTTAGTATTTTCATTTTTTCCCCATGCGATAAAAGTTGAATTATAACTACACTGCCCGATTACAACCGGGATAAATGCAAGTTGTACTCATCGGCCCACGCCTTTTCATCCGGTGCTTTCTGCCAGCTTTACCGCAAGCAGTATCCCCATGAGATGAATCTTTATCTTCTGAAGAATCTAGTTCAAAATCAAAGTTTTCTTCCTCTTGTTTTTTCTTTAGAAATTCCACAAATGATCTAGGTAGTTCAACATCTATCCCCTTAGCCATAATCCCCCGTTGGTTAAATTATAACTACACTTTGAGCTTTAGTTTTTTAATACCTTCCAGTTCTGTTAGTTCATCATTTAATCTTCCAAGTTTGCGCTGAATAGATGCGATGCTCCGCTTTTTACCACCAATGGATCGACCTATTGTCGATAAAGAGATATTGCAGTTTTCAACCTCTCCATTACAGTCCACGATAGGAACAAAATCCCTTGCTCTATTTTGAGGCCATGCTTTATGAGTGCAACCATAAAGCCAATCAGGGCCGACTTGAGCAGGATGACAAGTCGGCGAGCAATGATGCTGGCAATTGCCTTTATTACTTTTAAAATCTCCATCAATAAAAATAGTCACTTATCCCCCGTTGTGGTTATAATATCGGTTCTATCACATTGTTGTTTACAAACTTTATCGTGTTTCTTCTTCCAAATCATCTTCATCATAGCAATGGTGTTCTGTGTCCCAACAAGTGCTGCAATAGCTTTGATCACAGTCAGGACAAAAATAGATTTTATGGGACAGAAAGTTATTACTACAACGATCACAATCGGTCGGTTCTGGTAATGGTTGAGACATTATCTCATCCATTTGTGATACATCGCTATCACTCATAGTTCACTCTCTTTATAAAGTTGAATGTGTCTTAAAAAACGGTTATAACTACAAATTCAAATATTCTGCCTTAATTCTTCAGCTTTTACCTCAAGTCTCTTTGCTGCTTCAATGAAATCTGTATCAACATAAGCAACCCCCTGACCTAACCCAATACGAAATTGATTTAATGCCTCCATTCCCATAATTTCAGCTTTAATAGCTTCTATTTCAGAAACATAAGCATACATCTGCGCTTGCATTCTTACTGTTCCTTCATCCATTTTTTCCTCCTGTTGTGGTTATAAGGAAATTTTTATCTACAAATCAATCCTTGCAACGTTGTTCCAAAATTAGGTTTCTTAATTCTTCAACTGGGATATTTAGTTTTTTTGCCAGTTCTTCAAGCCTAAAAGTGCCCCAACGCTGACAACTGCAGACATAATCAACGCCATCAACCTGAATCCGTTTTGTCATGATTCCAGGCGATCCAGGCATCGTTGAAACGTGCCTCACTTTTACGGGTTCAAGTGCTGTTCCAATGAAAACCCCGGCAACAAACATCAAAGCCATTGCAACGCCAATCAACAGGCCTTCTTTCATCTGCAATTGCTCCAAGCATAAATTAAAGCTATTAAGCACACAAAAAGAATTGCGACATAAACCCAATCATTTGATTTTTTCTTTTTCATGGTGTCCGTTTCCGTTTGTCCATTTTGACAGCAAAAACCATGATTGAAAAAACGCCGCAAATGAAGCCAATGATGAAAGCGCCGGCACCGACTGCAACAGTAAATTCTGTCATGATTGTACCCTTTTTAATTCAGCGGCAACGCTACTTTCTGAGCCCTCACTTAGATTTTGCGCCGCCGCTGGTTCATGGTTTTTATAATCTGGATGAATTTTTACTTGAAACCCTTTTTCCGACTTTCGCCGGATTCCAACCAAAACAAGCCTTTTGCCGTTTTTCATTAATACCTTTCAATATAAATTGGAATAATACCAAATAAAAACAATCCCCAATAATGGTGTTTTGTTTGGCCGCCATATTTCCTTGTTCGCCAATATCTTTTAACTATCATTTTTCGGTTTCCGTTTTAGGTGTGAAATACATGCCAATTGTGCAAGCTGTGAAAAGAGTTCCAACCCAGGGAATTAAATAAACATATCTGCCAGTTTCAAAAATAATTGGGAGACTAAACACAAAAATCAAAAATGCCCCATATGCAATGCAACCCAAAGCCAACAAAATCAAACAGGCGATTGTCAGCCAAAAGCCTTTCATAATGACATTAATTAGTTTTTTCATTTGTTCCCAAAAATTAAATTTGTTTGCCTGAAATCGGTGATTCTAGCAATGAACTGGTCAAGGTTATCAACAAGCCAATATTGCCCAAGCGCCAAAAGCGTTTCTTTTTCCTGTTCGATTTGATCAGGCTTTTGCTTGCCTTCACCGGGTTTTTTGACTTCAACTTCAATGTAAAAACCCCAATAACAAAGCGTTAAATCAGCCTTGCCCTTGCGTTCAGATTTCTTGGCTTTTATCCAGTTGCGCCCCTTTTTCCTGCCGGTTGTGCTGGTTTTCGTTGCCTTGCACCTTGGCAGGTGTTCGCAATATTCAAGAATGTCTTTTTCAACATCATTTTCTGATTCGCCAAAATCAGCGCATATTTTGCAGGATTGGAACGGTTCGCAACTGCAGAATGTTTTTTGTTTTTTATTGCCCATCTTCTTTCCTTGGCTCAAATGGCAGAAAGAAAGCCTGGTATTCTGAATCTGGTTGCCTGACATATATTGGCCCGGTGTCACCACTGAAAGTCATTTCAACCGCGCCTGAAAATTCTTTCAAGGCATCAATCATGATCAGTGAATTGATTTTTATTGATCCAGTAACAATCGGTTCAGGCATTCTTAAAAAAAAAAAGGAACCAATGTCTTTGAACGTCCCCAACGGCTGAATATAGTTCAACCGGTCTTTGTGGCTTTCCAAAACATTGCTGAAAATATCAATCAGTTTCAGGGTTTGATCTGCTTTCGCGGCACGTTCAAAAATGGCTTTGTGTTTCTGACAAAGCGTTTCAAAGCTTTCAAGCGTTGCTTTATCAATCATGAATTCTTGATCATCATCTGGCTTTTCGGTTTCATCAAATGCGATTTGCGCCGGTGTCACCAGTGTAACCCTTTTACCGCAAACGCCATTTGCGGCGGTTAGCTGGCACCTGTCAGCCACAATTTTGACATGAACGTTCGTCATGGGCTCTGTGCCTTCAGTCACCAGAATTGCGGGTTTCAAAAATTTCACTGCTTTTAGGAATTGGGATCGATCAAGTTGCATTAACTGCCCCCGTTTTGTTTTTCGATTTCGTTCAAAATTTCGGTTTCAAAAGTTTCTTCATCATCTTCAGCGCCAGGCGTTTTTTCATCAAAATCGGCATCAACAATGCTGTCATCGCCTGGCTGTTTTATTGTTTCATTTTCATCTTCAGAAATCGTGATTTCGCCATCAGATTTGTTTTTGATTGTGAACACTGGTGCCGATTGTTCTAATTTTGAAGCCAGGAAAGTCAGCGCTTCAATGAATTCATCGGCCTTGGTTTCAATCAGCTGATAAAAGGCGTCAATTCTTAAAAGGCATTGCTTCAGCCTGGCGTTTGTAACTTCGATTTTTCCACAAATCGAATTCGCGTTTTCCTGCTTTTCAATTTCAGGCATAAGGTGCCCGGCTTCATAAGCTTTTAACCATTTGCCAAGCGTGACATCAGAAACGCCAAACTTCTTTGACAGCTGATTCATTGAAATTCCGTCTTTTCTGCCAGCTTGCGCCAGCTTTGCATAAATGATTTTATCGTCAATGTTGTATTTATTTTTCATTTTCCCCTTTTTGGTTTTATCCCTCAGTGATTGCGGTTCCATGCTCAGTAATATATTTGACAGCTACTTTCAAGCCGCCCGACCATGTAAAACCGCATTGATGAAAGTCAGTTGTTTGAACGTCGATCAAGCCCAAAAAATCAACCGGGTAAAACTTCCCTTTTTTGGATTTCAACCAAACGATTGCCGCGCCGCATTTTTTACAACGCTTGATTTTCTTGCTGTCCATGCCGTTCAATTCAAGTTTTGCCCAAGCCATTTTTGAACCCTTTTATCCAATGGTTATTTCAGAAATATCTTCAAGTTTTTCATCAGTCATTAAGGAATCATCAGCCATGATTGCCCTAATCATTGTGCCGCATTCCTGCCCATCTTCAAAATTGTTGTCAGGTGAATTTTCAAGCATCTGTTCAGCAATTTCTATCATTTCCTGATTGTTTTCTTTCATATGGGAAAAAGCGCCTTCATGTTTTAAAAAAGTTTCAAATTCAGTTGCCATGTTTTTCCTTTTGAAGTGCCGGGTTGCCCCGGCGTTGATTTTTTTACTGACCGAATCTGGATTTGTAAGGCATTGAATTTTCAAAAGGCATTTCGGGTTCATCATCAATCTGGAAAGTCACTTTTCTGGCTTCAGTTTCGTTGATGTCTTTCAACCATTTCCAGGCATCAATTATATTTGAAACGCAAAAATGGACATTTTCCGCCCGCGCTTCATTTATTAAATTGATGTCAACAGTGTTTGAAATGATGTTTCTGTGACTTTTAATAATCATTTTGTCACCTGGACATGAAGTAAATTTTGCCCTTCCAAGCCCGTCTGTGATTGAATCGGCTGTTCGTTTTGATAATTCCATTTTTTCTGCTCCGTTTCGGGTTTTTGATAGATTAGTTGCCATGTCTGATGTTCCCAAAACGGTTAAGCGTTGTCAAGTGTTTTCTTTATATTTACCTCTTTTATTTTATTATCAAGCAACACCAGTGCCCGCGCACGTTTGCGGATTGCTTCAGTTGTATTCAATAAAGTTTTTTTGAATTCATGCCTGGCCTGCGCGCTTAGTTCTGGCGTGATTTCCCGAAAATATTTCCTGCCAGCGGTTGAATCCAGATATTTCTTGATTTCTTCGGTTATTTCCAACATTTTCAAAACCTGTTTTAATATTTAAAATCTGTCCAGTGAATGATTTTGCCCTGAAAGTCAGCGTTGAACCATTTGAAGAAATCGTCAACGGATTCAAAGCCGTCATTTCTGGCTAATGTTTTAAGATAATCATAAGCGTAAGCGTGTGCTATATTAGTTGATGTTTTTAATAAATCATCAATCCAGATTTCCACAAAATTAATACTTTTGGAATATCTGATAAAAAGCGACTGAACACCCCGGCAAACGCCCATTTTAAAACAATTATAATTCTTGGTTCTGACACCAGTTGCGAAATGAATTTTCCGGCCTTCATGCCATCTGTTGTGTGGATCGGCTCTGATGGTATGGATTTTTGAACCCTGTAAAATCTTGTCTTTGAATTGCGGTTTGAATGATAGAATCATTTTTCCATTTGGTTTTTGGTTACTTCAATTTTTCTAGTATTTTCCTAAAATTTTCCTTTCTTTCTTCAGGCGAAAGAACCCTTTTATTGACGTTTGAAATTTCCAACTTTTCATATTCAACCGATTCATTTTTTGGATGAATTATCGAATGGCATTTTTCGCATAATGTCAGCAACGCTTTCAGCGGATAATCAAACGGCTGTTTTCCGTTTACATAATATTTATGATGAACATGAAGCGTTAATTTATCGTTCCAGCACAACTGGCACCTGAATTCATCCCTTTCAAGTACCTTCAAGCGCATCTTTTGCCAACGCGGATCTTTCAGCTTTTCCAAATATGTTTTTTTCATTGCTGGTATTTTGATAGATTGTCAAAACTTGCAATTTCTTTCCTGAAAGCAAGGTCAACGGTGCCGATTGGCCCGCGCCTTTGTTTGGCAATTATTATTTCGCCCATTCCTTTATTATTACTGTTTGAATCATAGTATTCATCGCGGTAAATAAAAATTATCACATCGGCATCGGCTTCAAGCGATCCAGAATCCTTCAAATCAGACAACATCGGGCGTTTGTTTTTCCTGTCTTCACATTTCCGGTTTAGCTGTGAAAGCGCAATGATTGGCAAATTCAGGTCTTTCGCCAAGTTCTTTATTCCATTTGAAATTTCTGTTGTCTTTGCATGAATCCCTTGCTTTTCAGCTGTTGATGAACCAGACATCAATTGAATATAATCAATAATTATCAAAGACAACGGCGTTTTTTTGTGTTGCTTCATAGCCAAACTTCTGAGTTGTGGAATCGAAATTGCTGATTGATCGTTGATTATTATTGAATTCGTTTTTGCCAACTTATCGCTTACCATCGCCAACTTGTCCCAGTCATCTTGTAATAAATTTTTGGTTCTTAATTTCATCAATGGAATTTTTGTTTCCTGGCCCGCTATCTTTTCAGTGATCTGTTCAGCGCTCATTTCCAGGGAAAAAATCATGCAATATTCACCTTTGGCTGAAACGTGATTGCAAATATTTGTAGCCAGTGAAGTTTTACCAACGCCAGGCCTTGCGGCAATAATGATATAATCAGATGCTTCAAGCCCGACAATCTTTTTATCAAGATCAATGAAGCCTGTTGTTATCATTTTTTCATCATCGGCTTCAAGTGATCGGAAATAATCGCCCATCGCCTGCTTGATTGTTTTTGTCCTATCGCCGGTTTCAGTGAAATTATTAAATTGATTCAACAGGTTTTCAATAATTTCATTTTGCTTGATTTCAGGATCACTTATTTTTTCAATTGACTCTGAAAGCAATGCCCTCAAATCCCTTTGCCGGGCGTGTTCTTGGATAATTTTTCCATATAGGGCAATGTTTCCGCCTGAAGGACAACATTCGACAAGCTCAGCCAAATAGGAATAGCCACCAATTTCTTCAAGCTGTGACTTTTCCTTTAAGGAATCCCCAATGATTACTTCATCGATTGCCATTCCATCTGAAAACAGAATCAAGATTGATCGGTAAATGTATTGATGTGCTATTGAAAAAAAACTGTTTGGTGTCAGGAAATCAAGTTCTAAAAGCAAGTCATTGTTTTCAATAATAGCGCCTAAAACAGCTTGTTCAGCCTCTAAATCTTTTGAAATTAAACTTTCCTGTCTAAATGTATCAGTCATTAAACCTTTGGTGTGCAGGGTTGTTTGATTCGCTTTCTGTTGATTGTTTTACTGGCGGCTTGTAGTTCAATAAATCTGGTAAATCATCGCTGTATTTTTGCCCAACAACATTTGAAAGCTGATAATAAAATATTTCATCACCTTTTGATTCTGCCTTGTTTTTCGCCGCGCTATTCATACAAGCTAAATATATTTGATCATCACTTAAATCTTTTTTCTTTTTAGCGGTTTTGTAATTCTTGAACGTTTGGGATTTTGAACCGATTTCGCCGGGATAATCTTCGCATAGTTTTAAAAATTGTTGTGTGTATTCCTTTCCTTTCTTTTTCCTTTCTATTTCCTTTACTTTACTTTGTGTACTTTTGCTTACATTAACCGGGTTAATGTTCACAAAAACTATGTTTTCATTTTCTTTTTCAGTGAAATCGATCAATAAATATTCTTGGATTGCTTCAACTTCTTTGCGCCGTTTTGTGATTTCAAAAAACCGGTTTTGAATGCCTCTTGAAGTCAAAATTTGGAAAGTATCAAACAGATTTTTGTCAAATATATTCCATTCCAGGCATGAATTAATGATTGCATTAACTTCGTTTTTGCATACATTAACCCGGTTACTGAAAACAATAAGCGTTTTATTGTCCCACTTAATCCAGTAATTGTTCGCATAAATCTTTTGATATAATTTCACCAAAACACCGAAACCAATCAAGCCATGTTTGGCTTCAAGCAATTCAACATCATCATCCATTGTGACGTTCAAAGGGAAATAATCAACGCCGCTTTTGAAAGGCCTTGCCATGATTTAACCCCTTAATCAAAAGTTGAAAGATACTCATTCATTTTGAAGATTGTTTTTGCTTGCGGCTTTTTTCTGCCTTTTTCAATATCAATCAATGTTGAAATCGCAATGCCTGTTTTGTCAGAAATTTTTTGCAGGGTTTGCCCGTATCTTTCCCGAAAGCTGACAAGATCGGTTTGCGCGGTGTCAATTGTTGTTTTCATCTAGTGCCCTTCATATAATTAAAAAGAAAGAACTAATTTTGGCTATATTGAACGACAAAAAAAATCCTGTCAACTATTTCTTTGTTTTCTCGATATTCCCGACAATCCAGCCGCCTTGATTTGACTTATCTGTTCGGGTGTTGCATGGTATAAAATTAGGCTTGCGCCTGGAAAAACAGCCCTGACGATTTCAACACCTGACTTGATTCTTGCGATTTGTTCCGGTGTGAATGGATCGTTTTGTTTTTCATCACTGCATTTTTCGCAATATTGGGCGTAATATCCATCAAACATCAATTCTTTTTCTTTTCCACATTTTTCACACAATAGCGGGTTTTTTTTCATATTTTGCCTTTTTTTCAATCGAACCTCAATTGTTGGCTTTGCCTGATTTGCGCCAAATCCCTGATTCTATCACGCAAAGCCGTTTTTAATCCCCATATTCTAAGCGTTCCAAGCCTGTAAAGCGTGATTCTGTCACTGTCACTGCAGACATAATTTCCGTTTTGCTTTGGTTCCCTGGCCTTGGTTACAACAAGATTTTCTTTTACAAGCAAAACCCCGGCCCTTTCCGGAATCAGATAAATGCAGTCTTCAAGTGCTTGCGGTATGGCAAAATAAAGCCTTGATATTCTTTCATCGCGGTGCTGGTGCCTTTTCTTCAAATCCGCTTTTATATCTGATTTACTGACTTTTATTTCAATTTCCCAAAGCCGTCCCGCTTTTGTAACAACTAGCAAGTCGCATTCATGCCGCAAATCAAAGCCCCAACTGACATTTGGAATGATTACGTTTCCCGGCTTGATATATGAACTGATTGCAATTTCGACATCAGCCGCATTCAGTTTTTCGGTTTTCATGCCGTTCTTTTTATATATTATTGCCATCATTCCCCTGCAACATAAACGGGCACACCGGCAACCCTGGCAACCCGTTCTTTATATTGTCGGGCGTCAGCGTGTTCAGCACTTAAATGAATCAAATGTATTTCTTCAAGTTCGGTGTGCCTTGAAACAAATTCAAGTACCTGATCAATGTCAAGATGGAATTGACATGCCCTGGAAAGCGCGGCGCTGTTCCTTTCACTTTCAATCATTGATTCAAAACTATGGTTTGC
>Ga0257125_1003389_pt1 | contig 11431 bp, 15 predicted proteins | sample SI106_200metaG_FD_190183 | JGI IMG/M metagenome (GOLD analysis project Ga0257125, IMG submission 190183) | Marine microbial communities from Saanich Inlet, British Columbia, Canada - SI106_200 | ecosystem: Environmental > Aquatic > Marine > Inlet | place: Canada: British Columbia | collected...
TGTCTAAATAGTGGAAAGTATGCCGAACATGTTCAAAAAGATCTGAATGACGCGATGAAAATGGGAATTACCGGTACGCCATCCATAGTGATTAAGAATAATATCTCTGGTAAAATTCGATTTAAGTCAGGTGCACTCCCCGCGGAAGTGTTTAGTGCTGAGATAGAGACCTTGTTAAATTAAACTTAGTTTTTTTATTAGACCTCTAACTGAAAACAGAAAGGTTTATTTATAAAATCATTGCAATCGAGGTAAAAAATGAAAGATTTTAATATTAAAGTAAGATGCTTATTGGAAAAAATAAAATCAGTTATTCCTGGTATTGGATTGATGATCTTTCTGCTATTGATGGCAAATGTTACTTATGCTGCGCCAAAATCAGATTTGTGGCCAAAGTGGGAAGCTAACAATGCGGAATCAACCGAAATCATCAATCATCAGGTCTGGAGTAAATTTTTAACCGAATATTTGATGAACGAACACCCCTCTGACGTAAATCGAGTACGATATAATGATGTCACGAAATCGGATAAGGAGTTGTTGGCGAACTATTTAGCTTATTTGCAGGGGATCAGGATTAGTATTTTTAATAGAAAAGAGCAAAAAGCTTATTGGATTAATTTTTATAATGCACTGACGGTAAAAGTTATTCTGGATCATTATCCGGTTAAATCCATCAGAGATATTGATATCTCCTCTGGATGGTTTAGCGACGGTCCCTGGGATGCAAAGTTAATGGAAGTAGAAGGAGGGAAACTATCTTTAAATGATATCGAACATCGAATTTTACGGCCAATCTGGCAGGATAATCGTATTCATTATGTCGTCAATTGTGCCAGTATCGGTTGTCCGAATTTATTAGCTGAGGTGTTTACCGGAAGTAACAGTGATCAACTGCTCAATCAATCTGCCATTGACTATATTAATCACAATCGTGGTGTTTTATTTATTGCTAAAGATGAAATCATAGTATCAAGCATTTATGATTGGTATGGTGTTGATTTTGGCGATTCTGAAAAAGCACTGGTTAAACATTTATTAAAATTCGCTACTCAAAAATTGAAAAATCAGCTGACAGATTTTGATGGCGATATAGAGTATGACTATGACTGGAATTTAAACGAACCGTAAAAAAAAAACGATAGCTAATTCCTTGAATGTGATGTTAGCCATAGTTTTTAGTTGGATTTTAATTCCTGATATAAATGCGCTTTCAGTTTTTTTGGATCTCTGAGAGATGATTTATTTTGATCTATAAATTGAGATTTATATCTAAATCCCCATTGTCCTCTTTTGCGAATACCGATCATGACCAGCTTTTTTTCCTCTAATGCATTCATTGTTAACTCCTATTTTAATACCAAACCTCAATATTTACCAAATGTCATTGTTGTCGACAGGTTTTTTTTGAAAGGAATGCCAAATTAAGGGAGACATGTGCATTTTGCCTTACCTGTCGCCTGATTTTATGGGACTATTAGAACATCGGTCGTTATTAATACATACTTGATTTACACTTTATTGATGCGGACCTTATCCCAATGTCGAAATGACAGACTCTCGGATAACTTGTAATTTCTCTACTGTGACAAAGTCTAATCGTTGCCTGTCACTACATCAAATCAGGTTTTGCATATGATCGGCTAAATGTTTATGTTATTATATCCACTGCCCAAGATTTTAACCAGAAATATCAATTAAATTGTAAGTCCATGGCATCTACTATTTCAACGATCGAACTCCCCTTGCTTGTCATTTTATCAGCCAGAAGCGCCTGATCCATACATATTCCACAATTTGCTGCATGATCATCCGTGAAACAGCTTAACAGGCTTTTATGACCGATACTATGGCTGCAACCACAAAAACAATAGATTTGATCCAATACTTGTGGGATTTTTCCGGCAACACCATAAGAAATCATTTGTTTTTGCATTTTGTAACGCATAGGATCTAATATCTTTTTAGATTCTCTAAATCGATAATTTGACTGTTCAAACTTCGCCAGATGCAAACCCGATACGCCACGATAAACGCCACTGTGTTCCGATTTTTTTGCTAATTGCGTTTGCTGATAACCAGAATAGAGTTCTGATAACCCCCAAAAACCAACTATTAACGTTATAATTCCAATGACAATAAAGGAGGTTGAAAATCTTTTTTTAGGTGTTTTGTTTTTTTTGCTTTTTTGTTTTTTTGACATTAGAGCTCCATTTTATCTAACGATTATTGTGATTTTAATATTACATATGCGAGCCATATCCCATTTGTGATCCCTGTTGTATTCGTTGACCATTTTGTGGTTGCATATGATTTCTATGGTTCCAACACCCAGTTAAAAACAGTGCTATGGTGACTATGATTAAAAAGCGTTTCAATTACTTTTCCAAATAAAAAACGGTTATTAAAAGTGGTGGCTAAACATCGAATATTTTACAATCAAATATTAATACACCACTAACTCAAACTTTATTTCATTTTTATTATCTAAGAAGTGTTACAAATAGCAAAATTTAGCAATCGTCTTTTATATTGACTAAATCTGATTTGATGGAATAGCAGAATTGGGGGATATGTACTTGTTATATGCACCCTGGATCATTGGACAATAACAGTGTCTATTGCTATAAAACAATTGAAAAAATGATTAACCATGTTGCTTACTGGTTTGAAGTACTTGCCTTAATCTAGAATTTTTTGTGGAACACAATATTCAAATATCCGAGGTTGGTATTCAAATGGTGGCAGATAACATCGCAGTGCAATTTGGGGTAAAAGGGGTTATTGTACACAAGGTTATACCAGGTTCACCAGCAGATAAAGCTGGATTATCAGGTATTAGCAGTGGCCTTAATAATAATATCTTATTAGGTGATGGTGCTATTAAGCTTGGCAAGTTTGTAATTGATAATAGTGATGATTTGTTGACAGCTCGGGAGTCTTTTCAGCCCAATGATTCAGTTAAAATAGTAACGATACGGAATGAAAAAATAAAGGAGTTTCAAATTCAACTAGCCAAATTTATATAGGAACATGCATCCACTGAAATGAACCGAAACCTTTTTTTTATAAAGGCAAAGTGGTTTCGGTGTAAAATTATTATTTATTTGCTTCAAGCTTTTTTATCGACTCATCTATCCAATTGAAAACTATTTTTTGTTCTGCTTCGGTTAATTTAGAATCAGGATGTGTTAACCGATACATAAAAAGTGGCATCGTATCATCTTCAATGGATTTTTTGATGCTTTTTAAATCAGCCGCCGGTTCTCCATGACCGCCGAAAGGAAAATCATTTGACATATCCAAATGTTCTTTGGCTTCCCTTATATCACGGTCCATTAATTGTTTGACGCCGGGGATTTTATAGTACCATGGGAATGTGGTCACCGATCCATGACAATCAAAGCATTTTTTTTCAAAGATCACTTTCACATACTTTTGATATGCCTGATTCGTTTGATCTAAATGTATTTGGCTCAAATCATTATCCATATTGCTCATATGTTCATTAGCGTTCATTTCAGATGAATTCTCTTTTTGGGTTTCCTGTTTATTATGCGTCTCCGTACCATGCCCAAAACTAGCCGTCGAAACTACTATTAAGGCAACAATTATTGATAATACTTTCATTATTTCTCCTAAAAAGCTCATTTTCAATTAGTTACTACTTTAGTGATAGGATCTCAACTTAACAATGTAAATCCACACTTAAGAAAGCAATATTGAATTAAGAATAGAGGGATATTTTGATTTTCAATTTGATTGAAAACAATGTAACTCTGTCTGTTTTTCATATAAAAAGAGTAAATTTATAACCATTGTCATTTCTTTTTAATGCATACTGTTATGATGCTGTTGCATCTTTTTCCCCATATGTCCTTTCATATTCTCCATATGAGTAAAATATCGATCACCTCTCTTAGATCTGCAATGTTGTAATCGCTTTGCCTGAAAGCCCGTGTCTGTTTTCTGACCACTGAACCTAAAATACTGCCCTGGTATGACGGTACTGTCCTTTGGTAGAAAAATGTCTATCACTTTTCCATGAGGTGTTTTGATAGTTGCATGTTTTCCCTTAAGTTCAGTGACCTGCCCCATCTCAAAATTAGGATGTTTTACCAGATAAATAGCTCTGTTTCTATAGAATTGACTAATGATGGGAATTTCGTTTTTATTATTCACCACTTTATCCTGTATTTGTTCATTTAAACTTGTTGATGCTAATGCAGTGCCGCCCACATTTGTTATCAAAAAGCAACTAGTAACAATTGTCGCAATACTTTTTTTGATCAGCCGTGAACGCCACAATAACCAGGATGCCACTGTTGTCATTAATACGACCGGAATCACCAAATCAAACGGGAAATAGCCAGTCGCACCGGCAATGAAATCTGTACCTAGAGAAAGCATTTCCAAACTGCCGTTCATTTGAACTTCAAATATAACGATGTTGGTAAGTATTAAAGCAGATATTAGTAATACCAGTCCGGTAACGATATGTCCCAATTGATATTTTGAAGTCGATTGAACCCGTTTTTTCTCTGTTAATTCCCAATTTAGAATATATGCTAATGTTTTTTGACTAAAATCATTAGGCAAGGATGGGACCTCAGGTTTAGCTTGTTTGATAAGATCGTCTAAATTTTTCATGGCCCCCTCCTTAGCTTGCAGAATACTACACTCTTTCCAATGCACTGGTAAGTTTTTGACCTACCTGTTTCGCAAATGAATTCAAATCTTCCCGACCCGTTACCTCTACCATGCTGGATGGGTTTATTGTTGCAATAATGACTGTACCTCTAATAGTATTCTCGTAGACAATTATATTACAAGGTAGCAACAGTCCAATATCCATTTCTTCTCGCAAAGCCTGAATGGCTAAATTTGGATTGCAAGCACCCAGGATAATATATTTGGTAAATTCTTCGTTAATTTTAGCTTTCAACGTTTTTTTTACATCAATTTCTGTTAAAATACCAAATCCTTCTTTTTTAAGTTCTTCAGTAATTTTTACGATTGCGACATCATAATCAATTTCTACTTCCTTCTTAAATCCATAGCTTGTTTTAGTTACTTCCATTCAAATACCTCCTTTTAAATCTAAATTAATGGTTTAGTTGTTGTTTTTTTTCCTGATACTCCTGGTGACTGATTTCACCTTTCGCATATCTTTCATTTAAAATAATTCCAGCTGGTTTTTGCCTAATTGGCTGGTTTTCAGGTGAATAAGTTGTCAGTGGAACTAACATTAATACTAACACTACCAGTAAAATAATCATCATAATGTCTCCTGTTATCGGTTCTTTTTATTAACACATGAAATCAAGATCTGAAAAAGACTTGTTATTTGGTAATACACCTTGAAAATTAAAATATTTCATTCTTCCGGCAAAAAAATATTTATCTAGATTCATCAATCTCATTTCATATGAAATAAAAACGCCCGGTTCAGTGTATTGATTATTATAAAGAAAGAAATTCATTTTCTACGACAAATAAGGACGTATCATGAAACAAAAAACTTATTTCATCATTGGAGGTATGTTTATCACAGGATTATTTCTGATATTAGCATATGGATTATTTTTTGCCGATGATCCCAGAACGATTCCTTCAGCTTTGATTAATAAAAAAGCCAGACCTTTTTCAGCAATGACATTTAAAGAAGAAGGAATTTCGTTGAAGAAGTTTTTAGGACAACCGATTGTATTAAATTTTTGGGCATCATGGTGCTTTGCATGTAGACAGGAAGCGCACATTCTGGAAGCCGCTCACCGTAATTATACTCCAAATGGGGCTGTTTTTATTGGTATCGCAATTAATGACACCAGAGAGAATTCTTTAAAGTTTATCGAAAAATATCAAAAAACATATTTGTTAGCGCCAGATGATAAAACTGGAACCATTAGCCTTGATTATGGTGTAACAGCTGTTCCTGAAACATTTTTAATCGATAAGGAAGGTTTTATTCGTCACAAGCAACTAGGTGCTGTCACTAAAGAACTACTGGATGGATTTTTAGATAATCAGCTTTCTTATTGAGAAAGGAAGATACCAGGTGTGCCGTTTCCAGATTCATTTTAAAGTCAATATTTAGATGATTGGCTTGATAATCATTAAAATCCTTAGTGAGAAAACCAGATTGTTTTAAAATATAAACCGAATAATGAAATATTTTATTACCAGAGATGTAATATCATTTATGAAGCTATTTGCAATTTTAAAAACAGGAGAACAGAATGAAAGTTCAGGATTATATTACCAAAACCAAAACCGGCAAAAACCAAAAACATAATCATTCCGGCCATATGAAAATGATGGCTATCTGCTGTGGAGTCCCCATCGTCGGTTTATTGTTGATTAGTTATTTCGGAATTATAAATACATCTTTAGAAACCATATTACTTTTGATTTGTCCTATTGGAATGGTGGCAATGATGGTCATGATGCAGAAAAAAGAAGGAAGTCATAGTCATGATCAAAATCATTCAAGCTGCCACACCTCGCCGGATGATTCAGGACCGGTGAAAGGAATGGAACCAGTTCACACGGATGAAAAGACCCTTTATGCAGTATCAGAAATTTCTAATATGAAACAAAAAAGCTGCAACCAAAGAAAAAGTGAATAAATTTAAATTATAGGTCATGTTTTTCAGAAGAATTTTCAATTGGTAGTTCCAATATTTAAAAAGAGTGAAAGATGACTTATCATAAAACACTTGGAACAGTTCTGGTGGTTTTACTTATTTTATAGTTTATAATAATTAGTGTCTGAACGAAAAATACCTAATTTTAAAAATCCGATCAGGATTTTTGATAGGTATTATTCCGCCAGTGCCTGTTGTGGTTAAAAAATTATTCTTGTTAATTATTTTAGCGATAAAATCACGATTTTTAAACATATTTCTAGATTTTAGGCGCACTTCGCCTATCTACTTGTATTTTTCCATAATCTTATGATCAGGCTGCTCGGTATTTTCTGTTTTCCTCGTATGTAGCCGAATACTTCTTTCGCCTGGATTCACTTTTTCGATGTTGCTCCCCAATAATTGCTCCCAGTTTGTGGATATTGAAGGCTAATATACCCATTGCAACATACTTATTGAATCCAACCTCGCCTTTGTTTCTACATTTTTTTAAACCGTGATTTTGCAATGATGCAATTGCAGACTCTACTGCGGAATGTTGTTGTCTGGCTTTTTGGAATTCCGCTTTGGATTCCTCTTTTTGTTCGGCTTTATTTCGCTTTCCCTTTTTTGGCAACACCAGTAATTCCAGGTAAGGATTTAATTCTTTTTTGTTATAGGGTTTGTAATATGCTTTATCAAAACTGCAACTCACCATGGTGGGGAAAAGTGTTTTTGCCGATTTTATCAAAGGAACTGCGATTTGATCATCTGTCTCCTGTTTTCCGATATAATAATCAATGATAAATCCATACTGATCCTCTACTATAGTCACTCTTCTTCCCAGTTCCTGAGGGACTCCCGCCTTTCCTTTACTGATCCATTCCGTATGGGTTTCAAAGATCGAAAACACTTTTTCATCATGAGGGATTTTCTCATTTTCAATAACGCGACGATACGTCTGGTCGATCTGGCGTTCAGCATGCTCGATATAATACTCGATTCCATAGGTTTCCAAATGGAGTCCCGGAATTTCTTTCTTTATCATTTGAATCGTATCTGTAACCTTCTTAAGATAGTTTCTTACCATTTCGATATATAAGAGATAAGCTTCTTTAATGATGTTCGTCCGTTTCTGCCTTACCTCTTCATTTTTAGAAGTAGAATGTTTCAATTTCTGAGCTTTTCGGTAACGTTTTTTGATCGCTTTTATATTTGCTTCAAAAGTTCGCCAACCTGGAACTTCCAATTTTTCACACAATCTACCGGTTAATTCGATAACTTTACGAATCGCATCAAACATTAATCCAATATCAGTCGGAAAATGGACATCGGTTAAGAGGACATAAGAATCACATTTACAGTGCAGATCTACGTCTTTTGTTGCTCCGCATATTTCATGTCCATATTCAACGACTACCTGATTAATTTGCCTTAATTTTTCTTCAGATAGCAATCCGATATTGTCTTTTAGTGTTTGAAGACCATAAGTAAAGCTTTCATCTATCAAAGGTGATAGTCCCAGCATCAATCTGACTTTATTATGATTATCGCTAATATCTTTCAAGTGATCATAATCAGTATCGCAACTCAGCTTAATGGCAGAAAGTACTAAAATCTCCCAGGCGCTCATTCCATTTCTGCCAATCCCTGTAAGACTCTTAGCAGGTAAAGCTTGCTTTAAAATCGTAAAAACGCGCTCCCTGATCCGGATATTAGTAAAGATTGATTGCAATCCCAATAATGTCTTAGGCACCTCGTCTCTGGATTTTTTATCGATTTCAATACTTGCAATATCAATTGCGCCAATTTTCATTTGCTCATTGAATAATTTTCTCATAACATTTCAAATGAAGTTGAAGGGTTTCAGTGGTATATTACCATCAGGATCGTCAGCCTGATTGGTTTTATATGATTAGTAATATCAGTATCATAATATACTATTGAAATCTTTTATTCACCTAAAAAATCCTATATTATCTTTCAATCTCACTTGTAATTGATCTGGCTCAATTCAGACTATCATTGAGGTTAACGATCTTGCGGTCGGGCACTAATTACTCTTTTGGAAGTTTGCAACATGAACGTGGCACACTGACCATATTGTCATACTCATTATTCTCCAGAAAGTGACGCCAGTCTCTTCTTAGACGGTCAAAAAGCCGGTTAGACATTTGAATACCTGCATCGTTCACTAGTAATTCTATTTTTTCAGCTCTAATAATCATTAAATCAAACACGACTTTCAATTGCCCTTCTTGTTTAAATTCGAATTCGCTAATCCCTTTGGTTTCAGCCAAATTGTTTAAAAGATTCTGTTGAGCAATATTTGAATAATCCTTATTTAAATAAAATACCTTGTTCTTAATAAGCGGTTTCATTTATTACTCCATTTGAGAAAATTTTTAATATGGATGATCACATTATTATCAACCAATAAAAACACTTTACCAATAGCAGCATTTATTAAAACTGAGTTAGCGACATGCCAAGGTAAATTGATTTTATTCTAACTATTAATACACCTTTCCGTAGTAATTTATTTCAAAAAATATGAATCATTGACAATTATTGCGTTTGATTGATTCTAATTTACTAGTAAAAACTAATCTCTATTTTATTTAAGAATATTACAGCCCCACCAAATCAACCGTAATGTCTGGATTTCCCAGCGATTCTCAAATTACGATCGGTCAATCCAAAAAAAATTATTAAGGATGAAATAAATCCGATTAAGAGGTGTAATATAATTAAGAGCTTAAAAAGTAAAAACACTTAAGTGAGAGGACAACATAGATCAGAAGAACAATACAAAATCGAAAAGAGGGCAAGAAATGAGCAAAGAATTGAAATACAAAAGCCCTGTTCAAATATTGTTGATTGCGGCTGCGCCTGTTTTAATATTTATTATCACTGAATTTTTTTATGTAGACACCTTAACACTGATTTTTTTTAGGAGGAGGAGCTCTTGCTGTTATATACTCTGCATTTCAGTGGATTCATCGGAACAATAAATAACGGCTATTATTAAAATTTGACTCAAAATGAAATAACTTTTTTTTACCGGTGTAATACCAAATAACAACCTTAACTTTTAATAATTAAAATTTATAATAGGAGTACAAAATGAAAAAGAAAATGATAACCCTGACAATCGCATTATTAAGTAGTACTTATCTTTTAGCTCATGGTGTTGGTAATAGTTGGAATAACAATTATAAATCCGGCCATATGATGGGTAACGGTGGTGGCTCAATGATGAGTAACAACAGTGGATATATGATGGGAGATACCAGTGATACACTACATGACAGCCAAATCAAGGTAGATTCTATTGATGATGGTGTAAGCTTATCGATTACATTCAATAATCAGGAAAGTGCCAATAAAATTCAAAAAATCCTGAATGAAAAACAGGACCAGCTCAAAAGTTATTTGAAAAATATTGAGGTAGAAATCACCCCAATAGAAAATGGAGCAATCGTGCAATTGACTTCTGAAGATGAATCAATTGTCGAACAGCTTCAATATGATAGAGGAATGATCATCAATCACCTGATTATGTCTTCTTCTCCGGGTTATGCCCAGGGATATGGCGACTGTTGGAGTGGCCAAAACAGCAACACAAAAGTAAATTAAATAACTCACATTTCCCCTCTCCTTTCAATGAATTTCAACCAATGAAGGGAGAAGGGTAAATCCTCGCCGGTCTCACTAATCGTAACAATTCGGATTATTTTTAAGCTAATTGTTTAATAATCTGATTCATCAATTGAAATATTCTCAAGTGTTTCTGAGTATTAATTAACAGCATGCATTGAATAAATTAAACAGACTTAGATTAGAGGAAAAACGATGGCACCTAAATCACAAGTTTTACAAATAAGCGGTATGACATGTCAATCCTGCGCTTCTCGCATGGAACAGTCAGTTAAATCTATGACCGGAGTAAAAAAAGCTTCCGTTGATTTTTTTCAAAATATTTTAAAAGTTGAGTTTGATCAAACAATATTGTCATTAAAACAAATTATATCAGCAATAATGAGTGTTGGATACCTGGCAGTCGAGCAAACTGAATTTTATAGTAGTGAAGCCAAAGGAGTTACCGCTATTTCTCCGGTAGAATTAAAACATCAATTGGTAATATTGCCGATTGTATTCGGTATCACCGGAGTAGTAACTGTATCGGGACTATATATCACCATACTCTCAATTTTAAACTCATTTGATTATGCCTGGGCTCAGCTTTTATTTCTAGGACGTTGGATGATACCTCTGCTGGCTGGATTTGGAATACAGGTTGGATTATTTTCCTATTTGCGGAGGTTTGCACGGTTGGCGAAAAGTGGTCAACTAAGTGGTGTTCCCGTCGTTACTTCAGCAGGTATTTCGACAGGATCCATGATTGCTTGTTGCTTGCACCATGTGGTAGATGTATTACCGATTTTAGGATTATCTGCTGTTGCAATATTTGTCAGTCAATTCCAGTCTTTTTTATTAGCAGTTGGAGTCGTTTCTAACTTAACCGGAATAAGTTATATGCTCTATAACATTCAAAAACACCGTCTTTTTTTGAATGATGGAATATTAGCAAAACTACAATGGTCGAATATGAAATTGACTTTATATTTTGCGATTTCCTTAGGGCTAATCTGGCTGACCTACCTTTTTTACCTGCAGTTCTAAATCACACTCAAAAGCATATTCGTAAGTTCATAAGGGTTATGGAAAACAAATACATAACCCTCTATTTAATGACTAATTTTTATAATCAGACCAGTGACACTATTATGGAAAGTCAAGGC
>Ga0257125_1003393_pt1 | contig 11422 bp, 9 predicted proteins | sample SI106_200metaG_FD_190183 | JGI IMG/M metagenome (GOLD analysis project Ga0257125, IMG submission 190183) | Marine microbial communities from Saanich Inlet, British Columbia, Canada - SI106_200 | ecosystem: Environmental > Aquatic > Marine > Inlet | place: Canada: British Columbia | collected...
CCTGTGATGATATCTGGGAAAGCGATAGGGGTTCTTAATCTTGAGAGTGATGCGCTCGATGCTTACAGTGAAAATGATCAACGACTTGTAGAGACTCTTGCTTCACACGTTGCATCTGCGTTTTCGAAGATTAAATACAACGAGAGAATGAATGAACTATATGAGTTTAGCATAGAACTTGGAACAACAGAGTCAGTTAACGAGGTTGTTGCGACTTCTCTCCGTATAATGAGAGAGGTATTTGGGTTCCAGTTTTCTTCGTTCCAGTTATTGGATGAGGATGGACTTGTTTCGGTGGGTACCACTGATAACTCTAATCTTGGAGTGGTTTTTCCTCTTTCAGGAAAGGGGATTACCACGAGGGCAGCACGGGATAAGCGGACTATGCTTGTAGGTGATGTGAGTTTGGATCCTGATTACATAAAATGGTCTATGGATTCTCGTTCCGAACTGGCTGTTCCTATAATGAGGGAAGATCGTGTTTTGGGTGTGTTGAATGTTGAGAGTTTAACGTTTGAGGCTTTCAGTGATGATGACGCAAGGTTGCTTGAGCTTCTTGCACAGAACGTAGAGGCTGCGTTGTATCGGGTTCGTTCTGTTGCGGATAGAAAACAGGTAACAGATGCACTCCTTCTGAGTGAGGAGCGTTTGTCTGGGTTTATGGAATCTGCAACTGAGAGCTTCATTTTACTTGACAGCGAGTTGAATATTCTTGATGCTAATCCTACTTGGTTGAAACTCACTGGATTTTCACAGACCGTTATCGGGAAGAACCTTCAAAATGTGCTTCCAGCGAATGATATTATGTCTAGTAGATATTCTGCGTACAAGAGAGTTATCGAGACGGGCCAACCTATCGAGTTTAACCAAACAGTTTCTCCTTCTAACGAAAACGTGTTTTACGATGTTAAAGCGTTCAAAGTGGATGACGGAGTAGGAGTTATTGTCACTGATGTGACTGAACAAACCATTGCTAAACAGATGCTCGAAGCTAGTGAGTCTCGTTTTAGGGGTTTGTTTGAGAATCTTATTGTTGGTTATGGGCATCAACAGATGGTTTACGATGAACAAGGTAAACCAGTTGATTACATATTTTTAGCTGGGAACGAAGCGTTTGAACAATTCACCGGTTTAGTTTTAGACGATATCATAGGGAAACGTGTGACTGAGGTCTTACCTGGTATCGAGAATGACCCTGCAAACTGGATAGGAATATACGGTAAGATTGCATCCGAGGGAGGAAGCACATTCTTCGAACAGTTCGTTGAGTCTCTTGGTATGTGGTATAAGATTCAGGTTTATAGTACAGAAAAAGGGTATTTTACCACTATTTTTGAGAACATTACTGACAGAAAGAGGACGGAGCAGGAGCTGGAAGCTCTTGCCCGGTTCCCAGGAGAAAACACAAACCCCGTGTTGAGAATCAACAACGAAGGAACAATCCTGTATGCTAACAGAACAGCTACACAAGAGCTAACAGGCTGGGCACCGAAGATCGGTGACGAAGTCTCCGGGGAAGGGCTATCCATCGTAACTAGTACGTTATCTTCTGGTGAGAAATCAGTTTATGAGCGTGTATATGGTGATAGAGTCTTTTCTTTCATTCTTGCACCAATAGTCGAATCTGGGTATGTTAACGTCTATGGAAGAGACGTTACTGAGGAATTACGATTAGAAACAAGGATAAAAACGATTCAAACTCATGCAAATGAACTATCAAACACATCAAATACAATCGAGATTGCACAAAAATCTTTGAATATCATCAAGACATCGTTAGGATTCAATTATTCAAGTTTCCAAATAGTAGAGGGAGACGAACTGGTCACTCTTGAGTATTTTGATGATACCTATCCGGAAGGCGGAAATAGATCCGAGTTTTTGAGACTTCCTATCAGCGGTAAAGGAATAACAACAAAAGTAGTTAGAGAAAGAAAAACAATTCTGATAAATGATCTTTCTGAGGACCCTGATTTCATAAAAGGTAGTATGGACTCTTCGCTTTCTGAGCTTGCGGTACCGATTATTAGTGAAGGTACTGTTATTGGAGTATTGAATATAGAGAGTCCTGAATTAGGTGGTTTCAATGAGGCTGATGCTAGGGTGTTGGAGGTTCTTTCTCAGAATGTTGGGTCTGCTTTGTTCCGGATTCAGGCAGTTGAGGATAGATTAGAGCTTGAGAGGCAGTTGATTAGTGAGCAGATTCGTGTTGAGCAGGAGCACGAACTGGGTGAGTTGAAGGACCAGTTTATTGCGACTGCTACTCATGAACTCAGAACACCCGTAACGAGCATACTCGGATACATTGAGTTAATCATGGAAGACCCAAATCGAATAATATCTGATCCTGTTAGAAAAGATTTGAACGTGGTGTTGAGAAACTCCCATAGACTGGTTTCTTTTGTAAATGATCTGCTTGATGTTCAACGAATAACCGCGGGAAAACTTGAGGCAAAGCTTGAACCGGCTGATCTCGTTAGCGCATTGGACCAGGTTGTTGGTGAGATGTCTCATTTGTTTAGTGAGAAGGATCAGGTGCTTAGGGTTGAGGCTCCAGAACGGGTAGTGATGTCTGTTGATGAGCCCCGGGTTAGCCAATTATTCATTAATTTGCTTCGGAACGCTAACAAGTTTACTCCTAAGGGAGGACAAGTCACTGTTTCGGTGGAGCCGGAGGAGAATCATGTCCGGGTTTCCGTGAAGGACTCGGGTGTTGGGTTGAGTGTGGAGGATATTGGGAAGCTGTTTGTGCCTTTCCCGTCGATTAATCGTGAGCTTGGTGGAACTAGTACGGGGCTCGGGTTGGCAATCTGCAAAGGAATTGTAGATATGCATGGTGGTGAGATTTGGGCTGAATCGGAGGGTCACGGTAAAGGCTCAACGTTCACATTCACTTTACCAATCGAAAAGTAAACGCGTCCTCAGATGCCCACTTCGTGGGTGAAGGGTATCCTCGGAACTCTACTTTCCATATTTCCAGAGGGAGACATACATTTACGGGCAAAGACAGAGTGGTCTTGAAAAGTAGTTTCAGGTACTTGGCGTACGTTTTCTGACTATTCTCACTAAGATGCCTAATACTCCAAAGAGTCTTCAAAACACGCTCAGAGATACGGGGGGTAGTTATTGGTAGCGGGGGGTAGATTTGAACTACCGACCTTGGGGTTATGAGCCCCACGGGCTAACCTGGCTGCCCTACCCCGCTGCTCTTCAGTGATACAATGCTATAGGCTTATAAAGATTCCACTGACCATCAAACCGAAGGCATAGACGGCATGGCACCCAAGAACACCCGGAGGATAGCTAGGCAGCGCATCGAGACCCTGTACAGGGTGGCACAGGAGACGATCCACACAGACCCTGAACTGGCTAAAAGGTACGTCCAACTGCTACGTAGGATAGCCCAAAGGACAAGAACACATCTTCCACTAGAGGTCAGGAGGGGCATCTGCAGGGAATGCGACACGGTTCTCATCCAGGGGTTCAACAGCCACACTAGGCTCAGGCAGCGAAGGGAGCAGCACATATCCATCACTTGCCAGAGCTGCGGAAACATAATGAGGATACCCACAGGGGAATGACAATGAAACTCACGCTTGTAAGCATAGGCATCAACAGCCACCTTGACATGAGCCTCAGGGGAGTCGAGGCTGCCAGGAACGCGGAGCAAGTGTACGCCGAGATGTACACCATGAAAATGGACACCACCCTAGGCGAGCTTGAGGAGCTGGCGGGCCAGCAGGTCATCCCACTCCCACGAGGGGATATGGAGGAACATGGGGAGGCGCTCATAAACGCAGCCAAAGAGATGGACGTGGCGGTCCTCGTTGGGGGAGATGCCCTGAGCGCAACCACTCACATCAGCCTGCTCCTTGACGCAAGGAAAGAGGGTGTGGAGACCGAGGTCATCCACGGTAGCAGCATATTTACCTCAATAACAGACACAGGGTTAAGCATCTACAAGTTCGGCAAGACAGTCACGGTACCATTCCCAGAAAAGGGCCCAGTTGATTCAGTCCTACGCACACTCCAAGAGAACCGCGAGTACGGCAACCATACACTCATGCTCCTGGACTTGAATATGGATGAGAACAGGTACCTTGGCATCAACGAGGCGATAAAACAGCTATTCGAGACCGAAAAGTTTTCCAGGGACACGCTGCTCATTGGCGTAGCAAGGCTGGGGAGCATGTTCCCTACAATAAAGGCGGACACCGCCGAGGCGTTATCACAGTACGATTTCGGGGGCTCGCCCCATGCGCTGATAGCGCCGGGGAGGCTCCATTTCCTGGAGGAGGACGCGCTGGAGACGCTGGCTGGGTGTCCACGAAAAGTTATCGACGCTCATGAGGTCCAAAGCGAGATTGACAGACTCATTGCCAAGTACACGCAGGGGTGCAGGAAGGTGCTGGAAGAGATCAAAAACAAGGAACTCCCAGTGACCATAACGGAGGGGCAAGTCAAAGAAATGATTGAACACACGGAACGGTACCTGGACGATGCCGAGTACTACAAGACTGACCAAAAGGGAGTGGCCCTCACCAGCGTGGCCTACGCCGAGGGCATCCTCGACGCCCTAAACCTTTTAGGACTGGTAGAGTTCGAATGGTAACCATGAAGACCGTTCTAGCCGCCGGGGTATTCGACCTACTCCATTACGGGCATATTAGATATTTAGAAGAGGCAAAGAACGCGGGCGGAGATAGCGCAATGCTAATAGTCATTGTCGCCAGGGACGAGACGGTTCGCAGGCTCAAGGGCCATGGGCCAATTATACCAGAGGACCAAAGGAGGGCAGTCATTGAAGCCCTAAAAGTGGTTGACGGGGCACTCTTAGGCCACGAGGAGATGGACCTCATACAAGTCATTGAGCAGGTAAAGCCCGATATTGTAGTGATGGGACATGACCAGCAGGGCATTAAAGCCCAGGTCGAGAAAGTTAATCAAGTATTGAACGCTGACATCGAGATCGTCCAGCTAAAACAGTTCGGCGAGGACGACCTAAACAGCACCAGCAAGATCAAACGTCGGATTGTCGAAGGGGCAGGAACGCCACCTTAATCTTGTCGCCATCGGCCAGCTCCATCTTGCGCCTCAGGTACTGGGGCGATATAATCTCCATGACCGAGTAATCGTGGCTGCTCCTCTCAGCAACAACCAATGCGCCCGCTTCCTCGTCGTTTATCAAACAGGGGTACGCCCTGGCAGCTCCAAAAGCCCTCTCGCCGTCCTTAAACCCCTCAAACCTCAGTGAAGGACCGCGCTCAAGCTTCTGTCTCCTGCCATAATCCTCCTCCCTGATCTTCACGTTCAACGTACCAGGGAAAGCCTCGAAGCCAAGCTTCTGTCTGATCTGCCTCTGGTAGCCCTCCTTACTAATGTAGTAAGCTCCCTCGAACAGCCCGCTCACCACCTCACCCTCGAATATGATGGTTTCTGCCTCCTTCCCTTCTAGGTGCCACTTAAGCTCTTGGAGAACCTGGTCTAGCTCAGCCAGTCCCTCGGGTGTTATAGTTACCTTACTGCCGCCCGAGCTTATCGCCCTCACCAGCAACCCTTTTCCCTCAAGGACCTGGAGATGCCTGCTTGCGCTCTGCTGGCTCCCTCCTATATCATTGCTCAGCCGGGTGGTGCTGATCCTGATGGGGGTCTTGGAAGCTCCAAGCTTCATTAGCGTGTATAGCGTGAACCACAGGTGGGGCTTGATTCTTTCAGTCAAATCGGTCAAAGTAGTGATTCTAGGGCTCTATTTAACCGTTTATGGGTAACGCGTGATAAATATGCCAAATCATCGAAAAACTCATGTTTCTTGACCAGAATTTACGCTTCAAGATACGCGATTGAACATTAATCGCAAGTGATTCTAATCGTTACCGCAGGAGCATGATTATTTCACTGACCGGTTAATCTTAACCCAATAATTAGTAAAGAAAAATGGGTGGGATACTATCCCTTGGCCACGGCGATCGGGCTGCTCATCATCACCTTCTCGGCGAGTCCGACCTCGTGGCTCACCTGAGCGACCCTGTGGACGTCCTTGTAGCTGTCAGGACTCTCCTCCTCCACGATCCTGCCGCTGGCTGCCTTGATGACTATCCCCTTCTTCGCTAACTCGCTGATGACATGTCTTGCATCGAACTGGCGCCTGGCGCCAGCCCGGCTCATGACTCTGCCGGCCCCGTGTGCAGTGCTTGCAAAGCTTGCTTCCTCTCCCCTCTCGGTGCCCTTGAGCAGGTAACTGGCCGTCCCCATTGTCCCTACCAGTAGCACAGGCTGACCTATGGCCCTATAATCAAGGGGAAGGTCGTCCCTCCCAGGCCCGAAAGCCCTTGCAGCTCCTTTCCTGTGGACCATTGCCTGGATCCTCTTGCCGTCGATAGTGTGCTCCTCCTTCTTTGCCGTGTTATGAGTCATTCCGTAGACCAGCTCCATGCCCATGTCCTCTGCACTGCGCTTGAATATGTGCTCAAACGCGATCCTCACCTGGTGCATGATAATGTGTCTGTTGATGAAGGCCCAGTTCACTGCGCAGCTCATGGCCTCGTAATAGTCCTGTGCCTCCCTGCTGTTCAGAGGCGCACACGCCAGTTCCCTGGCCGGGAGCCTGATCCTGTACTTCCTGGTTGCCTCCTCCATGATCCGGATATAGTCAGTAGCGACCTGGTGGCCGAATCCCCTACTCCCAGTGTGGACCCATATGACCACCTGTTCAGGATCGGTGATCCCGTATGCCTTTGCCGCCTTCTCGTCGAATATCTTGTCAACCTTAGCTATCTCAAGGAAGTGGTTCCCCGCCCCGAGTGTACCCAGCTGGCTTGAGCCCCTTTTGAGTGCCCTGTGGCTAACCTTATCGGGGTTCGCCTCCTTCATGCCGCCACCCTCCTCGCTGTGGCTTGCGTCCCTATCCCAGCCGAAGCCTTTGTCTACGGCCCACTGGATCCCTTCGCTTACGGCCCGTTCAAGCTCGCTTGTGCTTAGGCGTAGCTTGCTGCCGACACCGACTCCACACGGGACCAGCTTGAATATCTCGTTGATTAGCTCCTGCTTCTTCGCATCTACTTCTTTGAATGTGAGGTCTGTCCGCATCAACCTGACGCCGCAGTTGATGTCATAGCCCACCCCGCCCGGAGTGATTATGCCCTCATTCATGTCGAAGGCACCGACGCCGCCGATGGGGAAGCCGTATCCCTGGTGGCCGTCTGGTAATGTTACGCTGTATTTTAGCAGCCCAGGGAGCTGGGTGATGTTGATGGCCTGGGTCAGCGTATCGTCCCTCATCATTGCGTCAAGGAGGTGGCTGTCCGCGTAAACCCTCGCGGGTACCTTCATATGCCTGTTATATGCTGTTGGCACCTCCCAAATATTATCCGATATCTTATCCACTGGAAATTGCATCGTTCTCCCATCTTTTTTGGGAGGTAAACTAATAAGGGTTTATTGGTGTCTACGCCAATAATGAACTGGAAGGTTGTCAAGAGCATCCCCCTGATGCAGGTCCAGGAAAGGGTCGAGATACTGACGGAGAAGTATGGCAGCCTCAGCCTGATGCACGAGGAGTTTGCAAAGGGTAGGGTACCGCCAGGAGTCTTCGACGAGTACATCGAGTGGACGAGCATGGACCACGCATTAAGGGCTTACCAGGAGGGCGAGGACTTTGAGTACCTCGCTGACGAGGAAATGCCCCTTGGCTCAAAACAGTACGAAAAGCTCACCCCAAGGCGGCTGGAGCTCCTTGACCACCTCGGCAAGGGATTGTATAGGAGTATCAACGCCCTTGCGGAGGTCGTAGGCAGAGACGTCAAGAACGTCTACAACGATCTAAAGACCCTTGAGGAACTGGGCTTCATCTCCTTGACCCGCGAGGGCAGGAGGTTGGTCCCCGAGCTCCTCGTTCACGAGATCAACATCCAATTCGGCTGACTCTATAATATTATATTCCTACAAAATGGATACTCATGGGATTATTATGTCTGCACCAAAGCCATGCATGGCTGATCTCGCCTTAGTAAACGGCAAGGTCATCACAGTTGACGATAAATTCAGCTACGCCGAGGCGGTATCAGTCAAGGACGGCAATATTCAGGCGGTCGGTACCACAGAGGAGATCAAGGCATTCACGGGTCCGGACACCGTGGTCGTGGATCTGGGAGGAAAAACGGTTATGCCCGGGCTCTATGACAGTCACCTTCACGTGGTCGGGACCGGGTCATCTTTACAGATAATCAACTGCAGGACTCCACCCATGATGAGCATTGCGGACATGAAAAAAGCGGTTGCCGAGAAAGTGAAGGCCTCAAAGCCAGGTGAGTGGATACTGGGTAGGGGCTGGGACCAAGCCAAGCTATCCGACGGAAGAAACCCTTCGAGGTGGGACCTAGACGAGGTGTCACCCGATAACCCGGTGGTCCTCACAAGGACTTGCGGCCATCTAATCGTGGCTAATAGCAAGGCAATGGAGATAGGTGGGATAAGCAAAGACACACCCCAGCCAATCGGAGGAGTCATCGTCAAGGACGAGAACGGCGAGCCCACGGGTATGCTTGAGGAGGGGCCAGCCATGAACATGGTCAGGAACCAGATCCCGCCCGAGGGTATCGAGGACTACATGGAACAAATCAAGACCGCCTGCGAGGCATTCAACGCAGTGGGCATTACAAGTGTCATCGACGCGGGCAATACATCAGACCATATGGCTGCCTACCAGAAGCTCAAAAAGAACGGCGACCTCACCGTCAGGATCAACATGATGCTGGCGGCCCTCCAGAAGAGCGAGCCCATCGAAAACAGCGTTAGGAGGATCAACGAGTTCCCCATGCTCTCCGGGTTCGGTGATGAATTGCTAAAGTTCCAGGGGCTCAAGATATTAATCGACGGAGGGATAGGAGGGAGGACAGCCCTTCTCAGGAAGCACTACGAGGACGACCCAGAGGATTACGGCGTATTGACCGTCCCCGTTGAGAATCTCCAGAAACTGGTTGATGCGGGAAACATGCGGGGGATGCTCTGCGGTATTCACTGCTGTGGCGGGGCCGCAATGGACATCGTCATTGATGCGTTCAAGAAGACAAACGAGTTAAGATCCATCAAGGGACGCAGGTTCTACCTCATCCACGCGTACCAGCCGACGGAGCAGAACTTCAAGGACTGCAGGGACCTGGGGATTATGATCGCAAGCCAGCCCAGCTTCCTATACTACCTGGGCGACAGCTACTACGGGAACGTTGGCCATGAAAGGAGTCAATGGCTCAAACCACACCGGGCATGGCTCGACGAGGGAATCATGTGCGCGGCAGGTACAGACAGTCCCGTGACCCCATTCCCACCGTTCGTGAGCCTCTGGACCAGCGTCGCGCGTCGGACCGAGATGAACGACATCCAGATGGGGACCAAGCAGAAGGTCACGAGGAAAGAAGCCATAACAATGTACACCCTCAACGGGGCATACCTCACCTTCGAGGAGGACATAAAGGGAAGCATCGAGCCAGGCAAGCTAGCCGACATGGTCGTCATCGACAGGGATATCATGACCTGCCCCGAGGATGACATCAAGGACACCGTTGTCCTGACCACGTATCTGGGCGGAAAAGTGGTATTCGAGGCTTGACGCCTCTATTTTTTGTAAAATTTAGGTTTGGGTGCCCACTTGGGGTAGTCATCCCCTTCCGTTAACGGCTTGTTAGCTGGCCACATGGGCTTGTCGAGGTAGGTGTAGCATTCGGTCCTGACCTGCTGGAGCATATTATGTAGCTGGGTCTTTTTCCTGTAGTCCCTTAACTCCTGCACGTCAATGGTTGCTCCTATGGTCATCTGCCTTCCCTTGGCTCCCCTTGCCATTATCCTTCCGAGGTAATCCACGATCATGCTGTTGCCGTATTTTCCGCTGTTGCAGTTAATCCCGTAGATCATGTTTTCGATGGACCTCATCTTGTTGACCGTTGTGTACCAGTCGTAAGGGTCATAATTCATGTGTTGGGGATAGGGCGGGAATATTGTAGGCTTTAGGATGACCTCAGCTCCGTTGAAAGTCAACTGCCTCGCCACTTCTGGGAAAAACTGGTCATAGCACACCATGCAGGCAAGGTTCCCCAGATCTGTCTCGACGACCGGGAAGATGGGTTCCTTGTAGACGTCCAGCAGGTCATGCGGCGAGGTGGAGACCTCTAGCGGTATCCATGGGTTGACTTTCCTGAACTTTAGGATGATTCTGCCCTTGGGGTTCATGATGAAGGCCGTGTTCATAAAATACCTAGGATACTGTGGGTCCCTCTCGTGCATCGACATTGAGACATACGTGTTATGCTTTCTCGCCATCTCTGCGATCTCATCCGTCTCGGGGCCAGGGATTTCGACCGCTGAGGCAACTCTCTCGGTCTGAGTCGACTCCTTTGCGTTGAACTCGTGCCTGAAAATGTTTTCAGGTAGCAGGACAAGCTTGACGGGGCTGATAACGTCCCATGTCTCAAGGCTTTCAAATGTTCCCAGCATCTTCTTCAGGTTAGCCTTCTTCCGCTCGATGACATCAGGTATCTGCTCAGGGTCAATCCTCCTGAACTGGACAATGGCTGCCGTGTATCTATCAATCAAAAGTTATGCCTCCAACTCAAGGGGATAAAATGGGTTAAAGAGTTTTTAGATTCCTGCTCGTCGTTACTTGATCCTGTTCTTGAACTCCTTTTCCACTTTCTTGAGCTTGGGCCCTATCACAAACCTGCTGTATCCTTGCTCCTTGTTCCTTTTGTAGTAGTTCAAGTGGTAGTCCTCGGCCTCGTAGAACTCGGCGCAGGGCTCAAGTTTCGTTACAATGGGCAGGCCAAACACGTTTGTATCGTTCATCTCCTCGATGAATTCCTCCGCTTCTATTCTCTGCTCCTCGCTATGGTAATAGATGACTGACCTATACTGGGTTCCAACGTCCGCTCCCTGCTTGTCCATGCTCGTGGGGTCGTGCATTGTGAAAAAGATCTCAAGTATCTCCCTGAACGAGATTACTTTGGGATCAAATGTGACTTGTATGACCTCCACGTGTCCAGTTGCACCGGATAACACCTTCTTGTAAGTTGGGTCCTTGACGTGACCTCCCGAGTACCCTGGGATAACCTGGTGGACCCCCTCAATCTCAAGGAAAACTGCCTCTGTGCACCAGAAACATCCCCCTCCAAGCGTTGCGATCTCCATACTTTTTTCCTCTGTTTGATGCATGTAAACGGCGCGGTATAACCCATGCTCATCAACTGTTAAGTGGCAAGCGCATACATGTTTACCTATGCGGATCTGGTCCCTCCATCCCTCGTACCTCGACTGGATGGGCCTTGGTGCCCAGTGGCGAGAGGCGTTACTCGCTCAGAAGGTGACAGAGGGAAAGACGAGGGGCTGGAAGAACCATCCGCAGCTTGACAGATTCAAGTACCACCCGAAACCCATG
>Ga0257125_1003394_pt1 | contig 11417 bp, 9 predicted proteins | sample SI106_200metaG_FD_190183 | JGI IMG/M metagenome (GOLD analysis project Ga0257125, IMG submission 190183) | Marine microbial communities from Saanich Inlet, British Columbia, Canada - SI106_200 | ecosystem: Environmental > Aquatic > Marine > Inlet | place: Canada: British Columbia | collected...
CACAAACCCACCGCCATCGTGGTTATCAGCGCTCGCGGGCGCGGCGAACAGAACTGATGCCACCATTGCGAGCGTTGCTCCGAGGGTTGCTACCCGCCACCGGAACGTACGGCCACTCGACTCCATCACATGATCCCCTTCAGTTGTTTCACCGTTGGTCACCTCTGCGCGACCATATAACCACCGACTACCAAACATAGCGACAGTCGCGGCTCCTGTCCAAGCCCACCGGAAGAACCTGAACGCCCGTCCCACCCGCCGTCCGCCTACCCTGTCGCCCGGCGGCGCCGAACGCAAGCGAACAGCCCAAGACACATGGACACCAACACCCCCGACACCCCGGCCGACAAGGGCCTCTTCCCCGTAGGCAGGACCCTGCCCCTGGGCGGGTACCTGCGTGAGATCTGGCGGCGCCGCGACTACCTGATCCAGGTTCCCCTCAACGACCTGCGCAGCCAGAACGCCCACACCCTGCTGGGCAGCCTCTGGCTGGTGCTGAACCCGCTGCTCCAGGTGGGCGTGTACTTCCTGGTGTTCGGCGTGATCATGCCCATCGACCGCGGAGTCGACAGCTACCTCGTGTTCCTGACCATCGGCGTGTTCACCTTCTTCTACGGACAGCGGGTCATCAGCGACGGCGCCCGCTCGGTCGTGTCCAGCCTTGGCCTCATACGCACCCTGCGATTCCCCCGGGCCACCCTGCCCATATCCAACACGGTCGGCCAGGCCCTCTCGTTCGGCCCGGTCCTTGCCGTGATGGTCATCGTGGTGCTGGCCCACGGCAACCTCCCGACCTGGCGCTGGCTGCTGGTACCGGCCCTGTTCGCCCTGCAGACAATGTTCAGCCTCGGCGGCGCCTTCGCGGCGGCCCGCTTCAACCACCTCTACCGTGACCTCGAGAACCTGCTGCCGTTCGTGTTCCGCCTGCTCTTCTACGTGTCAGGGGTGCTCTACTCGGTCGACCACTACATCGACGACGCCCTCCTGCGCACGCTCTTCCTGTTCAACCCCATGTACTGCTACGTCACCGCCTGGCGCTGGGCAATGGTCGGCCACGCCGCCTCGGCCGGCGTGATGGTGGCAACGGTCGTCTGGGCCGTGGTGTCACTCACGGTGGGCTTCGCCCTGTTCCGCTCCGGCGAATCCAGCTACGGAGGCACCGGGTGAGCCCAACCGCGCAGCTGGCCGTCAGGTGCACCGACGTCGAGGTCAGCTACACCATCCGCTCGCACCGGCCGCTCATCCGCGACATGCTGCGCGGCCAAAAGCCCGCAGCCCAGACCATCGACGCCGTACGGGGTGTCACCTTCGACGTGCACGTGGGCGAGACCGTCGGCGTGGTCGGACCCAACGGCTCAGGAAAGACCACCCTGCTCCAGGCCACGACCGGCCTCGTGCCCCTCGCCGGTGGAACCTGCCTGGTGCGCTCGGTACCCACCTTCCTGGGTGTCAGCGCCGTACTGCGCAACCACATGACCGGCCGCCGCAACATCCAGATCGGCCTCCTGGCCCAGGGCCTCAGCCTTGACGAGGCCGACGACCTGACCGACGACGTGATCGACTTCACCGACCTCGGCGACGCCATCGACATGCGCATGGAGACCTACTCATCGGGCATGCGCGCCCGCCTCCACTTCTCCATCGCCACCGCCCTCTCACCCGAGATCCTGCTCATCGACGAGGCACTCGCCGTAGGCGACCGCACATTCCGCGAAAAGAGCGCCCAACGCCTCGACGAGCACCGGGCCGCATCAGGCACCGTGCTGCTGGTCAGCCACAACCTGGCCGAGATCAGACGCTCGTGTTCAAGGGTCATCTGGCTGGAACGCGGCCTCATCGTGGCCGACGGCCCCACCGAAGAGGTGCTCGAGGCCTACGAGGCCTCCTGAGACCCGGCCGACCGTGTCGGCCTGCCGGCGATGAACCCCACGCCCCACGAGAGGTGCATGGTCGGGTAGACGACACACAGCCTCGCCATACGGCCCGGGCTGCGTCCCACCACCACCGAAGCTGCCAACACGGCAGCGGCGTACACCACCGGCATCAAGAACAACGGCGGCCACAGCCAGCCACCCACCAGCCCGGCAACAACGCCCATTACCGCCGCCGGCGCCACCAGGTGACGCCACCTCAGCGAACGGGGGTGCATGCGGGCAACCACCCTCTTCCACGTTCCGTAGCCGTGGAACTGACGTGCCAGCGCGCCAAGCGAGCCCCGGGGCCGGTAGCCCGCAGACAACGCCGGGTCGAACCAGACCACGCCGCCGGCCTGGCGCAGGCGCCAGTTCAACTCGTAGTCCTGGTTGCGCACCAGCGACTCGTCGAAGAGCCCGACCGCCTCGACTGCATCACGCCTGAACACCCCCAGGTAGACGGTGTCAACCGAACCCTCGTGGCCCCCGTAGTGGAAGCGGGCATCGCCGGCACCGAAGCGCGACGCCATCCCAAGGCCCACCGCGTGTTCGAACCGGTTGGTTCCCTCGGGCCGCTGCACGCCACCCACGTTCACCGCCCCGGTTCGCTCCAGCGTCGCCACCGCCGCAGCGATGTACCCGGCCGGCAGCGTGGAATGCCCGTCGACGCGCACCACCACCGGAGCCGTCGTTGCCCGGATGGCTGCATTCAGTCCGGCCGGTGTGACCCCGGCCGGGTTGTCGACCACCTTCACCCGCGGGTCCCCGGCCGCCAACGCCGCGGCCACCCCGGCCGTGTCGTCACCGGACGGCGCCACAGCAAGGCAGACCTCCATGTCGCCGCCGTACTCCTGACCAAGCACCGCAGCCACCGCATCAGCCAGACCCGCCGCCTCGTCGCGCACCGGCATGACCACAGCCACGCCCGGCAGGCCCGCCCCGGTGCCGCCAGACAGGTCGCTCACGGGTCCCTGCGCAGCATCACCACCACCGTGGCAGCCAGGATCTGGAGGTCCAGGATCGGCGACCAGGCCATCAGGTACTGCAGGTCGTGACCCAGCTTGTAGGCCGCATCGGTGTGATAGCCGGCACGGGTCTGGGCCAGGCCCGTGATGCCCGGCGCTATCTCGTGACGCCGCCCGTAACCCGTGATGGTGCGCTCGAACACAGCCGTCATCTCGGGCCGCTCCGGCCTCGGACCCACCAGCGACATCTGGCCCCGGGTCACATGCCAGAACTGCGGCAGCTCATCGAGCCGGGAGCGGCGCAGCCAGCCACAGCCCGCCACCACCCGCTGGTCTGTCGAGTCGGCCAGACGCGGACCGCTGTCGGCCTCGGCATCATGGGACATGGTGCGGAACTTGGCCATCGTGAACGGCACGCCGCCACGACCCGTGCGCTCCTGGCGGTAGAGCACCCCGGCACCCGCCGTCGCACGCACCCACAGAGCCACAAGCGTCGTCACCACCAGCAACACCGGCCCGGCCACCACGAGCACCGCCAACTCTGTCAGGCGCTTCAGGCGCACCTGCGACGGCCGCAGGGCAGTCGCCCTCAACGCCACATACGGCATACCGCCAATCACCCGCACCGTTCGCAGACCCATCAGGGTGGTCATCGCCGTGACCCTCAGATAGGCGCCACGCCCCTGAGCCTCAAACGTTGCCGCCGGCTCCGGAAACACCGACTCCAGCGGCGGATCAGAAACCAGCATCACATCGGTCGCACCCGTACGGTCAGCAGCCGCCAGCACATCCTGGCCGGCACCCACCTGACCCACCACGACAGCCGCACGGTCCGTCTCACCGAGGTGCTCGGCAGCCATGGCCGTGTCGTCGCCATCGCCGACGAGCAGCACCCGCGGCGGCCCGAACCGGCCGGCCCGCAGACGCCTCGACAACACCCGGTTGCCCGTGGCAGCCAGCGCAACCAGCACCCCCACCGCAATCAGATTCCAACGAGGCACCGCGTAGCGCTCAGTTGGCAGCACCACGAGCGCACTCACCCCCAGGGCCACCATCGTCAGACCCGCCACCCTCGCAAACCAGCGCCGACTCCCCAACCGGGACTGACGCTCATAGAGACCCCCGAGGTAGAAGACCACCTGCACCCACACCGTGAACGCCACCAGACCCAGAACCGACTCACCCGGCTGAGGCCAGTCGAACCCGAACCGGACCGTCATCACCACCGCCCCGGCAACAAGCACCGCCACGGCGTCGATCACATACAGCCACCGAAAGCCCAGCCGCCCCAGGCGCCGGTAGAGGCCGTGCACACCGGCAGGGGCAGGTGCGTCCACCCCATCGGGGGCGTTCAGAGGCAGGGGCAGGTCGGAGTTCATGGGAGATCTGCCACCAGCGTAGGACCAGGCGGGCGAACCGGCCCCGCCAGACCCCCGGGGATAGGCTCGCCCGGTGGAAGAACCCGGGGCCCAACCCCGCTCCCAGACCCGGAGCCGACGCCGCACATGGCACGACATGGTGGCCCTGCTGCACCCCGACCTGCTCATCAACCTGACGCTCCGCGACCTGCGCAGCCAGTACAAGAGGTCAGCCCTCGGCTGGACCTGGTCGGTGCTCAACCCGCTCGTGGCAGTGGTCGTCTACTCGGCGGTCTTCTCGCTGTTCCTTCGCATCCAACCCACCGTGGGCGACCCCAGCGGCCTCGACTCGTACGCCGTGTTCCTGCTCGTCACCCTGCTGCCATGGCAGTTCTTCGTGACCAGCCTCACCGGCGCCACCCGCGCCATCACATCCAACTCCTCACTCATCACCAAGATCTACTTCCCCCGCTGGGTGCTCCCCACCTCGGCGGTGCTGGCCCGCTTCATCACCCTGCTCGTCGAGATGGCCGTGCTGCTCGTGGTCATCGCCCTGTGGGAGGGCCACATCGCCTTCCAGTGGATCCCGGTCGTGCTTGCCCTCATGGTGCTGCAACTGCTGTTCACCGTGGGCCTTGCGCTCATGATCAGCGCAGCCAACGTCTACTTCCGGGACATCCAGCACTTCCTGAACGTGGCCATGCAGCCCTGGATGTTCCTCACACCCATCCTCTACCCGCTGAACCTGGTGCCATCCGACCGGGAGCTGTTCGGCATCAGCTACCGCACCCTCTACCAACTCAACCCGATGGTCTCGTGGGCCAAGGCCTACCGCAACGTCCTCTACGACCTGCGACTCCCCTCGGCCGAACGCTGGCTCGGCATCGTCGTGGCCGCAGGCGTCGTGCTGGCACTCGGCTTCCGGGTCTTCAACCGCCTCGAACCCCGCATGGCAGAAGAGGTCTGAGATGGACACGTCTCCGACCGCACCTGCCGGTGTGCCCTCGCCCATAGCAGCTGCCTCCACTCCCGCTATCGCCCTCGCCGGCCTCGGCAAGAAATTCCGGCTCACCCACGACCGCAACTGGACCCTCAAGGCCACCCTCCTGGCCGGACACCGCACCCGCTACGAGGAGTTCTGGGCACTCCGCGACGTCTCCTTCGACATCCCCCACGGGTCCACCTTCGGCATCATCGGCGGCAACGGCTCCGGCAAGTCCACCCTGCTCAAGGTGCTGGCCGGAATCCTCCGGGCCGACGAGGGAACCGCCAGCGCCAACGGCCGCCTCTCGGCCCTGCTCGAACTGGGCGCCGGCTTCCACCCCGAACTCACCGGCCGCGAGAACATCTACCTCAACGGCGCCATCCTGGGATTCACCGCCCGCGACATCCGCCAACGCTTCGACGACATCGTCGGCTTCGCCGAACTGGACCAGTTCATCGACGAACCCGTACGCAACTACTCCTCGGGCATGTACGTACGCCTCGGCTTCTCCGTGGCCATCCACGTCGAACCCGAGATCCTGCTCGTCGACGAGGTACTGGCCGTCGGCGACCACACCTTCCAGAGACGCTGCCTCGAACGCTTCGACCGCCTGCGCGACGAGGGCCGCACCATCGTCGTCGTCAGCCACGACCTCGACATGATCGGCTGGCTCTGCGAACGCACCGCCTGGATCAACCACGGCAGCCTCGCCGCCATCGGCCCCTCAGGCGAGGTGATCCAGAAGTTCGTGGACGGAGGCGACGGAGCCGGGCTACCCGCACCGGGGACACCCGGAGCCGGGTTGTTGTCGCTTCGGGGCCTCGGACCAGACGACCTCGTGCGCAGCGTGGACCTGCTCGACCCCAACGGGCAGCCACTGCCAGCCGCCACCTCCGGCGGACCCGTCACCTTCCGGGTGCGCTACGACGCCGCCCGGGCCGGCGAGACGGTCATCGTGGCCCTCGGCCTCTACCGGGCCGACGGCACCCACGTCACAAGCATCAACTCCGGGGCCGCCGCCGCGGCTGCGGGCTCGGATGGCGTCGTCGAGGTCGACTACCACCTGCCCGCCCTACCCGTGCAGCCCGGCACCTACGAACTCTCCGTCGCACTCCACGACACCACCATGAAGAAGGTCTTCGAACGCCACACCCACCTCGTGCGCTTCAGCGTCGAACCCGGCGGCGGCGACCACCAGACCGGCCTCGTGGCCCTCGGCGGAACGTGGCAGGCCCGGGCGGGCGGCGCCTGATGGGCGACCTGCGCTGGCGCGACGGCTCCGAGGAACGCCTGCTCGCCGTGCTGCGCTCAGCCACCGACCGGTCGACAGCCTCAGACGAACTGGCCTCACACATCACCGACTGGCCCAGCCGCTACCACCTCGACCGTCGACGCACCAACCTGCTGCGACCCCTCTCTATCGGGCCGGGAATGACCGTGCTGGACGTGGGCGCCGGCACCGGCGTCAACTCCCGCTACCTGGCCGAAGCCGGCGCATCGGTCGTCGCAGTCGAGGGCGACGCCCTGCGGGCCGAGATGGCAGGCGTGCGCTGTCAGGGCCTCGACGTGGAGGTGCGCGTAGGTTCAGCCACGTCGGTTACCCGTGACAGCAACCCCGAAGGCTTCGACCTCGTTGTGTGCATCGGGGTGCTGGAGTACGCAGGCACCGACCCCGACGCATTCCTCTCACACCTGGCCTCCCTCGTGCGGCCCGGCGGAGCGCTCGTCGTGGCCATCGAGAACCAGATGGGCCTCGCCTACTGGCTGGGCGCCGACGAGGACCACCTGGGTCGCCCCTTCGTTGGAATCGCCGGCTACCCCGGCGACACCGGCGGCATCCGCACCCACTCCCGGGCCGGGCTGGCGGGTCTACTCTCCGGTGCCGGGATGTCAGCCCAGCGCTGGCTCTACCCCTTCCCCGACTACAAGCTGCCCGTGGCGATCCTGACCGACGACGCCTACCGAGTGCCCGACGTCGTGAACTTCGTCGACCAGATCGTCGGCCCACCCGTTGACCGCCTCCGTATGGGCGCCTCGGCCGGGCCCGACTCACGGGCCTCACACCGCGAGCTGGTTGCAGCCGGGCTGGGACCCGACATGGCCAACTCCTTCCTGGTCGTGGCAGGCGCCGACCAGGCAGCCGTGGACACTGCCTGTGGGGGCGACGTGGTGGCGTGGCGCTTCACCGGCGACAGGCGCAGCTGCTTCATGCAGGAACGCCGGGTCACGTCCGTGGCGGGCCGCTGCGTCATCGACAGGCGGCGATCCTTCCCCGACGACCCGCAACCGACCGAGCCCTCCTGGCTGTCGCTGCGACCGGCGCCGGCTTCGCCCACCGACTACCTCGCTGGACCCAACCTGGAACAGACCGCCCTGGCATGCCTGCGGGCCCACGACCTCACCGGCCTCGGTGACGTACTCGCCAGGTTCGACGCATTTATGGCCGGGCTGGCCGGCCCCCCTTCCGACGACGCCGCCCCGCACCCCTACCTGCCTACCGGCTCGACTGCCGTGCTACCCGGCGACTGCGTGGATCTGGGCCTCGACAACCTGGTGCCCCTCGTGCCACTCGGCGACGAGGGCGGCCTAACCCTCATCGACGACGAATGGTCGGCCGAGGGCGGCATCGACCGTGAGTTGGCCGCAATCCGGGCAATGTGGAAACTGGCCTGGGTCACGGTGGCCTCGGGTACCGACCATCCCTGGCCACGCACCGCCACAATCGACGAGATCTCCGTGTCGCTCATGGGGCTCCTGTCCGGGAGCGTGGGGGCCGATCCGCTGGAGCGGCTGTACGCGGCCGAGGCTGAACTGCTGGCCGTCGTCGCCGGGGGCTCGCCAGCCGACCACCTCGAGAACCTGCGCACCGCCGGCCGCCGCAGCGTCGCCGGTAGCAGCGGCTCTCCACTGGCGGCCATTCGCAGCCGGCTCTCGTGGCTCAGGCGCCTACCCGGCGGAAGGTGGCTGGCCCGGGCAACTCGAGGTCACTGAGCCCGCAGGACGAGCAGACCTAGACGACCTAGACGACCTAGACGACCTGATCGCCAGGCTCCCGTCTCTACCCCCGGAGCCAGAACAGGCACGTCGCATCCATGCCCGCCGGTAGGTAGCCATGGTCAAAGAGGAGAAACGCCACCTGATCGCCATCTGGATCAAGGACGGCGCCCGAGCCGATGCTGGTGGCGCGGCTGGTGGCGCTGCTGTCCTCGAGTGCAGGCTCCGGTGGGAGGATCCGCTGGCAGACGGCATCGGGAGCCAGCCCATCCAGGGCACGCCTCACGATGGCATCACCGAAATCCAGCACACCCGTGTCCAGCGCACGGGTCAGAGCCTGGCGCTCCTCGGCCAGAAAGACGGGCCCCACGTGACGGCCCTGCAGGTACGAGGAACGGGGGTTGACCGAACGCACCTCGGCGTTCAGAACCGACACCGCAAAGTTGACATCCTCGGGCCCGGCCACGAGCAGCGAACCGGAACCGGCCAGCCTGGCCCCGGTCATCCCCGCATCGACCACCTCATCCTCGAACATGCCCGGCTTCACCAGGCCGATGAGCACCCGGGCGCTGTCCTGTTCGGGACGGGGCAGGTCCAGACTGGGCGGCCACACCAACTCGGCTCCCCGGTTCTGATCGCTCACAATCGGAGTGCCGACCACCAACAGACCAACGAGCACCACGACCGGCACCACCACCTGGGCGGCACGGATACCGGCCCGGGGGGCCGCCAACACCAGGCCCACCATGGCCGGCACGGGAAGAATCCACATTGAACGCCAGACCACGGCATCGGCCGAACCCACCTTGTCGAGCACATCGAACATGCCGGGTGCCATGTAGAAGCCCATCACCACGATCGGGCCGGCCAGCAGCACGAGGCGCGCTCCCCTGTCGCGAACCACGGCCCATGCAGTCAGAACAGCCGCAATGGCGACCACCGCCGCCGGACCCTGGCCGAACACGAACCTGACCATTGCCACCGGCTCGGTTCCGCTGTCCAGCAGGCGGCCAATATCAACGGCCGCCAGCATCCGGCCGGCACCCGAGGCAACCTCATCAAGGCGCTGGGGTTCGGCGATCAAGGCGTAGAGCCCGGCCAGCAGGGTCGGAACAGACGCCACCAGGGCACGACCGATCCGGCGTGGCTGGCCGGCGTCGAGGGCGGTTGCCGCAGTGGCGGCCACCAGAACGGACGGACCGATGAACGCAGCCGACGAGGTGAGCCCCAGGCCCGCCAGAATCCCTGCGCCACCGATCACCAGGTGCCGCTTGGAGCCGTTACGCCCCAGAGCCTGGCCGTGATGCCAGAGCGTCGGCACGACGAGCATCAGGAACACGGCCTTTCCCTGCCAGGAACGGCCCACGAAGAAGTTGCCGAACGAGCCGTGCATGGCACCATCCAGAACCAGAAACAGGGTGCCGGCCCAGGTGGCCAGCACCGGCGCACGCATGCCGAGAGCACGTAACAGACGCCACGTGGCCAACACCCCCAGAGCAGCAATCAGGGGCGCCAGGCCCAGATACGACAGGGCAGCCGAACCCACCGGCAGGCGGGCGGCGAGCGTTCCCACAAGCGGCTCGATCGAGGTGGGCAGCACAGCCGGCCTCTCAACGGGAAGAACCTCGTCTGAGAAAATGGTGTCACGCTCCGGGAACGCCCCGGAGTGGGCCTCGACGTAGGCGGAACGGTTCACGACGAACACGTCGTCCTGGTCGGGGCGGACCATCACCAGCGACAACACGGCCGCCAGCACCGCCAGCACCAGGACCGCCGAGGCGCCGAACCCGGTGGTGGCGCCCATGGCAGTCCGGTCCGTGAGATGGCGCGACGCTCCACCCCTCCAGACCGCCCTCAGGGCAAGGCCCAGCACCGCCACAACCACCAGCCATGCAAGAGGCCACCAGAGGCCGTCGATATCCAGCCACGCCAGACCCGCGGCGACCACCAGCGAGGCCACGACCGCAACCGGGCCGATGCCTCCGGATGTGCCGGCAGGCGGCACCGACGGGAACCCCAGACGACCGTCGCGAACCATCAGGGCAGCGACGGCAAGGGCTATCAGCCAGAGGACAAGGGCTCCGTCTCGGGGCATTCCGGTGAGGCGGGCGAGGTGGAACACCACCGTCCATGCAGCCAGCGCCCCCACCACGGCGTCCAGCACCACGTCGGAACCACGGGCAATCCGGGCACCGCGACCCGGATGCGTGGCACCCGTTCCCGACACAACCGACTCGTCCAACGCCCCCTCAACCACAGCTCACGACCCCGCTCCCTTGAGACCGGCAACCACATCGGCGATGGCATCCCTGTGGTGGCGCATCGGCTCCCAGCCGAGACCACGCAGCACAGCGTTGTCGAGTGCCGAATAGTCGGGCCGTCGGGCCGGACGGGAAACATCCAGGTCCGCCTCAACAATGGGGACGAGCAACTCGGAATCAGGATCGTGGCCGGCCACCCGGGCAACCTCACGGGCAAACCCGTGCCAACTCGTGACCCCGGCGTTGGTGGCATGCACCACGCCCGTCACCCCCTCCACACCCAGACGCAAGATGACCGGAGCCAGGTCCGCCACAAAGGTCGGACAGGCCCGCCGGTCGGCCATCACCCGGACCGGAACACCAGATTCAAGGCTGTCGAGCACCCTGCCCACCATGCCGGGAAGGTCAGCAGGTTGCAGCCAAGTGGAACGCACCACGGTCGCACCCGCTCCCGCAGCCACCTCCCCCGCCAGCTTGGAGGCCCCGTAGCCATTCACGGGGTCAGTCGGGTGGTCCTCACCGAAGGGGGTGTCTGCCTTACCGTTGAACACGTAGTCGGTGGACACGTGAACGAGGTGTGCGCCCACCTCGCCACATGCTTCGCGCAAGAACCCGACGGCGTCGGCGTTCACCAACTGCGCCCGGTCCGGATCCAGTTCGCAGCCGTCCACGTCGGTCCAGGCGGCACAGTTCACGACCACATCGGGCCGGAAACCGGTAACGGCATCATGAACAGCAGGCCGGTCGGTCACATCCAGGTCCGCACGGCTCAGGCCGGCTACATCCCCAACCGGCAGGCCAGAGGCGAAAACCCGCACCAACTCCCGGCCCAACTGCCCGGCGGCACCGGTCACGAGGAACTTCACGCGCCCCTGTCCCACCAGCCGGGGTTGTCGCGGTACCAGGCAACCGTTTCGGCCAGGCCCTCGTCGAGGCCACGC
>Ga0257125_1003399_pt1 | contig 11400 bp, 9 predicted proteins | sample SI106_200metaG_FD_190183 | JGI IMG/M metagenome (GOLD analysis project Ga0257125, IMG submission 190183) | Marine microbial communities from Saanich Inlet, British Columbia, Canada - SI106_200 | ecosystem: Environmental > Aquatic > Marine > Inlet | place: Canada: British Columbia | collected...
GATTCAGCCCATCATGGATATGTTCAACACACAAACCGGTCTCAATGGGAAGTATACACGTATTTCTACTTCCAAATTCCTGGCTACTGTACTGACCGAGTTTCAGGCCGGTAAGCTCATGGCCGATGTATTGCAGGCACCGTTACCGGTCATGCAGATGCTCAAGGCCCAGGGTGTCCTGGCACCATATACATCTCCGACCGCTGTCGGCTATCCTGCCTGGACCCAGAAGGACGACGCAATCCAGACTTTCGGTATTGAGTATGTGGGCCTGATCTACAACAAGGAACTCGTCAAACCAGCCGATGTTCCCAAGCGTTATGAGGATCTCACTAATCCTAAATGGAAGAACAAAATCGTCATGGCCAATCCTGGAGCCCATGCAACCACTATTTCATGGCTGGTCGGTCTGAAGGAAAATGTCTTCAAGTCCGAGACCGAGTGGATGAAGTTCCTCAAAGGACTTGCGGCCAATAAGCCCATGCTCGTCAAATCATTTGGGCCCACACCGGCACCTATTGAGAGTGGTGAAAAACATATCGCAATCTCAATGCCAAAGTACATTATCACCAAAGCTCCGGCCCCCCTCGACTGGGCCAAATTGGAACAACCCCTCATGGGAACCCCTCGCGGCATGGCTATTTCCGCAAGTGCCAAAAATCCCAACGCGGCAAAACTGTACATGGACTTTTGGCTGACTAAGCAGGCCATGGCCAAGTTGTCCAGAGAAGTAGGTGAGTATGTTTTAGCGCCTGGTGTATTCCCACCCATTGATGGCATGAACAAAGCCAAGGTAATTCCCATCCGTACCTTGACGGACAAAGAAATCAGCCGTTATGGAGCTATGTTCAAGAAAATATTTGAACTGTAATAATATTGTAGGAACGATTTTATGGAAATCAAGATCAAAAACGTAAGCAAGTATTATTACTCTGGTGGTAAGACCATCAAGGCTTTGGATAACGTGAGCTTGACTATCCCGGCTAACCAGATTTTCACCCTTCTGGGACCGAGCGGATGCGGTAAGACCACTCTTTTGCGTAGCATCGTGGGCTTGGAATCCCCGGATACCGGTGAAATCGAAATCGGCGGTGAGGTGGTCTTGTCCACCGAGAAGGATATCTTCGTCCCAACGGAGAACCGGGGCCTTGGCATGGTCTTTCAAACCTATGCTATCTGGCCGCACATGAATGTTTTCAACAATGTGGCTTACCCTCTTCAGGCCCGCAAAGTGTCCAAGGAAGTCATCCGGAGCAAGGTTGAAAAAACATTGAGCTTCGTACAGTTGGAGGGGTTTGAAGACCGGCCCGCAACCAAGCTTTCCGGCGGACAGCAGCAGCGCGTTGCCCTGGCCCGGGCACTGGTGGCGGAACCCAAGGTCATCCTTTTTGACGAGCCACTCTCAAACCTGGACGCGAAGCTTAGAGAAGAAACCCGAAAAGATCTGCGAGACTTTCTGACTAAACTTCAAATCACCGGCATCTATGTAACCCACGATCGGATCGAGGCCTTGTCTCTCTCCGACATCGTTGCCGTTATGAACAAGGGACAGATTGTCGAAACAGGCAAACCTCGGGATATTTATTTTAAGGCCGACCATCGCTTTGTAGCCGACTTCATCGGCCGCACCAACCTGATTGATGCTACAGTGACATCCCAGGAGGGATCGGTAACTACCGTAGACTGCTCCATCGGGAGCGTTTCCTGCCACAAGAAAGCAGAAATGAAACCCGGTGATAAGGTGACACTCTGTCTTCGTCCTGATTTCATTCGCCTGAAACGAGGCGATGCAAATGAGGCACAGAACGTCTTCAACGGGAAAATCGATTCACTGGTTTTTATCGGTGAAGCATTTGAAGGTGAAATTATCATTCAGGAATCGAAACTCTTCATCAAAACTGAACCAGACTCTGATATAGAGGTGGGGGATAGTGCAAACTTCACTGTTGACCCAGGCCATTGCCTGCTGGTCACAAGGTAAAATAGGAAAAGAACCATGGCTAACAAAAAATCGGTCTTAACGCCAACCCTGATTGCCATCGTCGGCTTTCTGACCGTATGCCCTGTAGTTATGTTGATTTTTGGAAGTTTTTCCACGGGCTTTGGCGCCTTTGGCAAATTCACCCTGGAAAAGTATATTCTTGGATACACTGATCCCGCATTGCCAGAGATTATCGTCAATACGATCATATTCGTATTAGGGTCCTCCACGGTGGCTACGGTTCTGGCGCTTCTTTTGGCCTACCTGAACACACGTACGGATATCCCGTTCAAATTCATGTTCAGAATCCTCTCCATCATCCCTATGATGATACCGCACATCCTATTCTCTGTCAGCTGGGTACTGTTGTTGAACCCATCCAACGGGCTCATCAACCTTTTCCTGCGTCAGATTCCAGGTCTCCAGGATGTGGCAATAAATATCTATTCTCTACCCGGGATGATCCTTGTGGAGGGGTTGTTGGATCTGCCCATCGCCTATCTCATCCTGGCTCCAGCCATGGCCTCTTTTGATATTTCTCTGGAAGAGTCTTCCAAAGTCTGTGGAGGCACGACTTTGCGTACTTTGTTCCGTGTGACCCTACCCGTGCTGAGGCCTGCGATCCTGGCTGCTTTTATCCTTTCCCTGGTTCGCAGTCTGGCTTCCTTTGCGGTGCCATCGGTCGTCGGCATGCCAGGTCGGATCTACGTTTTGGCCACATATATCTACCAATCCATCGCCACCGGATTTGCAGCAGACTTCGGTAAAGCAGCAGCCATCGGCATGAGTGTACTGGCAGCCTCCATCACGCTCATCTATATATACCGCTACATGACTTCGGAAGGGGAAAAATACGTCACCATCTCCAGCCGTGGATACCGACCGAGTGTCATCGAACTTAAGGGTGCCAGATATCCTCTGTTTGGCGTTGTGGCCATTCTGTCTATGGTCCTCATCGTCCTGCCCGTACTGGTGTTGTTTTACACGTCACTGGTGCCCTATTCTATGATCCCCAGCGCCAAAGCTTTTTCCATGATGAGTTGGAAGCATTGGATTGAAGTAATCAATGATCCGATTTCACTATTATCTCTGAAGAATAGTGTGTTTCTTGGCGTGGTGGGTGCAACCCTCGGTGTAGCACTTTCCATTTTTGTGGCATACGCTATCGTCAAGGTCCGCTCCCATGCCTCGGGCATTCTCGAGTCTCTCTCCTTTCTATCCTTTTCTTTTCCTGGAATTGTCATCGGCGTAGGATTCATGTGGTTTTTTGTACAAACTCCTTTGTATGCAACTATCTGGGCTTTACTCATTGGCTATATCGCCACCTATCTGCCCTATGGGGTCCGGCCTTTGGCCAGTGCATTCATCCAGGTCCACAGTCATCTAGAAGAATCTTCACAAGTTTGTGGTGCTGGACCATTCACGACCATGCGCCGCATTGTCATTCCTTTGCTCATTCCGGGCATTGTCTCCGGGTGGATACTCATGGCCACTATGTTTGTCCGGGAACTGACCCTTTCTGTGGTGCTCTCGCGACCAGGCACCGAAGTGCTTGCAGTTCAGATATTCCGCTTTGCCGAAGACGGTTTGTGGGGCCAACTATCTGCCCTGGGTATTATGATGATTTTTATTTCCACGACCTTGGTTATCTTGGCAACTCTTTTGGGCATAAAATTCAAGCCTGTAGAAGAGGGTGAATAGGGAAGAAAAAGCAGAATTTTCGATAAAACTCTATCAGATAGAAAATAATTTTTAACTATCTTGATGTTTTTCTATAAAGGTGTGATGTTATCTAATGTATTGATACAATAGATTAAGTTCTATTTATTTTATAAACAAAATTAAGTTTAGTTCATTTTTGTGACATTTTACCTAGCAAACCCTTTGAATCATTGACTTAGCATCACCTCCACAAAAAATGCTTTATATCTCCCGTATCAACTGCAGCATTCGCATTAATTCGTTAAAATCGTAGCTATTTTGTTATTTTGTAAAATCTTTGTTGGAAATTTCCAATGTCACTTCACTGACTGGGATTTATTTTGGGATACATAGAGAATGCTCTTTCTTGGAGGCAAGAAAGAACATAATTTTTTCAGTGTGAACGCTAAAGAATCACAGTATTTTTGTTTCGAATTTATCAGGGCTGGGATTAGAGCAAAAAATTTTTTGTATTGATATCACTCTTAAATAAATGATAGAATAGCAACTAATAGAGTTTAGAATAAAAAATAATATTATCAGAATAATATCAAGTTAAAAGAATGAAGAAGATAGTCTTGACACTATACTGCCTTGAATCTGGATATTTTAGTAAAATTAAGAAATGATTATTGAAGTAAAGACCATATTAAAGCCGTCACTATTTCTGTTTTTGGTGCTTTCGCTAATGTTAGTAACTTCAATAGGAACAACTGATTCGTTTGAAAAACAAAATACGTCCAAACAATTAAACCTGTCTCCTGTGGAAAAAGGATGGTTAAAAACAAAACAAACAGTGCGTATTCGTATCGGTCACTTTCCACCTTTAATGTTTGTAGACAATGGCAAAATCCGAGGGATTGCTATCGATTATTTTGAACACATTATGAATCGTAGTAAAATTAATTTTAAGTATATCACCTCAGAAAACGTAACGTGGCCGAAGGCTTTGGAGTATATTGCACAACATAAGATCATAGATATGGTACCAACTGCGAAAATTACGGCAGAACGTAAAAAAAGGATGCTGTTCACCCGAGAATATATTTTCGCTCCTTGGGTTATTTTTACTCGAACAGATGACTTTGTCGCCAACTTAGACGATTTGAAGGGTAAAACTGTTTCAGTGGAACAAGGTTTTGTAATCCATCAAATGCTTAAAAGTGAATATCCCGAGGTAAATTTATTAGTAGCAGCTAAGGATTCGGATCAGTTTCAATACGAAGCAATTGACGCTTTGGCAACAAACCGATCTGATGCTTATATCGGAAATCTTATCGGAACGACATACATCATTCAACAAAAAGGATATACTAATCTCAAGGTATCTGCACCTGCACCTTTTGGTAACCATAACCAGGCAATGGCTATTCGAAACGATTGGCCTGAACTGGTCAGCATAATTAATAAGACCCTAAACATAATGTCACCTGAGGAACATCAAGAAATTCGGAACAAATGGCTTGCTGTTCGGTATGAATACGGTATTTCGTCAGAAGAAATTATTAAATGGACACTTATTGTCAGCACTATCATAGCGGTTATTTTTGGAGTTATTCTTTATTGGAATCGAAAACTTCAAAAAGAAATTTTAAATCGAATCCGAATTGAACAGGAACTTAAAACATCCAAATTAGAGCTCAGCGACTTCCTTAAAGAAAAAGAAACACTTCTTCATGAGATCCATCACCGGGTTAAAAACAACCTTGCCGTAATATCAAGTCTACTTGGTTTGCAATCTAGCACCATGAATGATGATCGATTAAAAAGAGCACTGAAGGATAGTCAACATCGAGTACAATCAATTTCTATGATTCATGAAACACTGTATCAATCTGAAAACTTGGCATCCATTGATATGAATACATATTTGTCAAAATTAAGCAGAAGTATGGTTCTGAATTATTCTGTCGGCAATAAAATAAACCTAAAAATTAAATCTGAAAATATTATGATTGATGCTAAACAAGCATCATCAGTTGGCCTAATTGTAAATGAATTAATTTCAAATTCATTCAAATATGCTTTTCCCGATGAAAGAAAAGGTAAAATTATTGTGAGTATCAAGAAACTGGATAAAGAGTTGAACATAACTTTTAAGGATGACGGTATCGGAATACCGGATGGATTTGATTGGAAAAACACAAAATCTTTAGGACTTAAACTTGTTCGCACATTAGTTGAAAATCAACTCGATGGATCAATAGACATGGAAAGCAAAAACGGTATAAAATTCATTATTAAATTTAATATCAAAACCTAACCATGGAAAAAGCAAAAATTCTCTTTGTCGAAGACGAAGCCATTATCACCATGGAAATAGAAAATCAGTTGGAAAGGCTGGAATATGAATTAACTTCAATTGTCGATACCGACAAGAAACTTATTTTAATTTCAATTAGAGGATTATTGATGGATGAAAACCAGGAAATAATTAATAACCTTATTGATGAAAGTACTGAACAACTGGATTCAATAATAGGTGATGTCCTTAATCTTGAAGAAGAAAGAGATATAGAAATTACAAACAAGATATCAGAACGTTTCATTCGATTAAAAGGAATATCAGTATGCTGGGTTTTTTAAAATGCAGTACTTTTGCGCACAAAGTTGAAGACGTGGTTTCATTGATTCGAGAAGGAAAACTGGTTCCAGATTCAAGAGTTGTAGATATATTACTTAAAAGCCTGGATACATTAAGAACATTATTTGAAGATATCAGAGACAGGGGAAGTGACGATAGAGATGTCTCAGAAATACTAAACCTCTTACATTTTGAATTATCTGATATCCAAAAAAAGGAACCAGTTAAACCCCAACCACCTGAAGAAATATTGAAAGAAACTAAAAGCAAGTTATTAAAAATCCTGGTTGCCGAAGATAATTTTTCTAGTAGGTTTCTACTACAGAAATTATTATCTCCATATGGGGACGTTTATGTTGCGGTAAATGGTAAGGAAGCAATAAATGCCTTTCAGGAGTCCTTACATCAAGAAGACCCGTACGATCTAATCAGTCTGGATATTTTAATGCCAATAAAAGACGGACAATCGACACTCAAGGAAATCCGTTTGATTGAGAAATCAAAAGGTATTCTTCCTGGTAGAGGGGTAAAAATTATCATGACTACAGCTTTAACAAATCCAAAAGATGTAATGAAATCGTTTGATGAAATGTGCAATGGCTATCTCTTTAAACCCATTATCAAAGAAAAACTACTGGAATTACTTGAAAAATTTGGATTATTGAACCAAAAATTACCGCGATAAGTTATTTCATATCTTCTAAATAAAACAAACATGTAAAAAGCAAAAAGAGTAGGGGGTCGGGCCATGTCGAGTAGGGTCGGGCTAAGAAAGGTTCATTGTTTATTGATGTTTGAGCTGAAAATATCACGAAAATATTGTCTTAGAAACGCTGTTTTGATATCAAATAAGTACTTTTAAGGAGTGTATCATTATCTGCGATTTTTTAGGTAAGGTTCGCCCAACTCTAGAGGCAGGACCTGGTGAAGGTAGATATACTTCATCACCTCACAATTTAGCTTACTATAAGTCTCTCAATATGCCTATTTTAAAGGATAGAGTGTCTTATGCTAAGAAGGGGAACAATAGTGCTGAGAATATTGTTCAACAAGCAAGCAGAAGTTGGAAGAAAATGATTATCAATATGTTGAAGCATCCTTGCCGAATAGTTAATAAAACCAACTGCAGCAATTTGTCTCAAAAAATCCAGTGAATAAAGATGACTGATCTTTAGGTGTTGATTGTGAAAGTATCCCATCAGAATTTTGTTCAATCACGATTGAACTATTCCAACACGGTCAACTACTTCCAGGACCATAGTTCCCATTATCTCTTGGTCCAAAGCCGTCGGAATCTTTGCGATGATACATTGGCCAACAACTATTTAAAGTTATAGCAAAAGCAATAATTATTGCCAGTTTAATTATCAAGTTTCGGTTCATCCTGAGTTTTTATTAAGAATTAAATTAGTACCATTTTTATTAATTACACCGAAGTTGATAATTTATTTCATTTATTTTAGTACCATTCCAGGCAAGCATCCTTCACATATCGTCTTCACTTAGAATATTTGTTGATCCAGCTAATAATCCTATCATTATTTTTATTTCACTGAGTCTTTGGGAAATCTACTAAAAATGCATAGATATTACTTGTTCATAATAGAAACATTCATTTCTGTTTTTCTATTTTATTATTGAAAAACATCCTCTATCCAAGAACAAGAAAAGCTCCTCTGGGGACGGATTTTTATTATTGGGGGTGGTGTCGACCTGATCCAGGGTGGAACATTAAGTAGGTTGAGAGAAGACAATAAGAAAAAGAAATGAAAATTGCAATTTATGAAGTTGTATGAAAGAGTAAAAAAACTTATCTGAAAACTTGTTAAAGCTATTTAATATTATGGAGTTGAAATATGACATTTGATAACTTTTTTTCCGAAATCCCTCTTGTCGCTATTCTAAATGGCCTAAAACAGGAAAAAGCAATTGAAACCGGTAGAGTATTAATAAAATCAGGATTTAAAGTGATAGCAGTCGCAATGAATTCTAAGAATACAATTCAATCAATTGCTTTGATGGTAAAAGAATACGGAAAAAAAGCTTCGATTGGGGCAGGATCTGTTTTAGCAACAAAACAGGTATCCGAGGTAGCAGATGTTGGTGGTCAGTTTATTGTTTCACCCAATTGCAATGTAGAAGTTATCAGACAAACTAAGCAACTTGGATTGAAATCTTTACCTGGCATTGCTACGCCAACCGAAGCATTCAACGCACTGGATTATGGTGCTGATATTTTAACTGTATTCCCTGCAGAATTAATCCTTCCGGTTGGCATTAAGGCGATGTTGGCGGTATTACCAAAAGGTACCCAGTTACTGCCAATTGGTGGCATAGACCTTAACACGATGGTACCTTATATTAAAGCAGGTGCTTCCGGATTTGGATTTGGTGGCTTATTGTTCAGACCGTACTATCTTTTGACACAAATTGAAGAAAATGCCCTTAGAATCATACAAGCTTACCAAAAACGGTGTTCTTAAATTTTCATTTTTTTAAACTTATAGTACGGTTAAGGTTAACCAACAAATTACAAAGTCGACCAGAACTGTTTCAAAACTTTCTAACTCTAAGGATGATGCTATTTGAATGATTTTAATGGGATTCAGGTCATTCAGCTTGGTAAAAATCATCAAACTGTTTCAGGGTATTCCATAGTACTTGTTTTTGTTCATCTGTCGCTATTTTACTGCTGACAGAACAAACTAAAAGGTGATGCATGATTTTAAGTGGTAATTTGCATACCTGATCTAACTCCCCACTTTCTATATTTGTGTTTAATATATGTGAATCTATATTCTCAAAATGATCCAATCGAATCCAGGTGTCTTCTTTTAAATAAGTTGAATGTAGCGGTAAAAAAAAATTTGGAAGTTCATCTTTAACCTGGCAACCAGCATGATTTCCTCTATATTTACTGGGATGTGAGGTTGTTTTTACAGCTATATAGGGGTGTTTTGTGCCATCAGTCAAGATAACCAACAGCTCCCTGACTTGCTTACCTTCCTCAAATTGATAAATATTATCAAAAAAAACAGTTCCAGGTCTCATTTGTAACCACTTAAAAGTTTTCAGTTTCTCCGTTGTAAAAAGCTTATACTTTAAGCTAAATAATCACTAAACCTCTATCTTTCAGATTAATAAAATCGATTGATCATCCTCGCTATCATCTCGTAGAAATTTATCACCATTTCTGTAAAGGCGATCCTTCGGTCGACCGATTTTCTCAAAACTTTCATGAGGAACATATCCGCCTTGAACGAAAATGCATCAATCCGGTAATTAGGGGTATCACTACAAAGCCTCACAATCCTCGTAACTAACTGGTTTTTCATGGTTAAGTCTTTGCTAAGTATCATACATGTGCCCGAATTACCTATTTTTCGTTCAGGCACTAACTCTGAAACGTATAGAATTATGGCCAAACAAACAGTATTATCAATTAAACAAGTTAGAGCTCTTCAGCACCTGAGTTCTATCCTGTGATCTCAAAGTTAAGCTGGTTCCGGCATTCTTCTAAGGTGACCTTCCACCATGTGTATAAAGTCCGCATTGTTGTCTCCGACATAAACCATTGAAGAAGCGATCTCGCTGGCTAATATCGCAGCTTTATATTTGTCAGGTAAAGTGCCAATACGGTTTTTAAACTGCTTTTTTTTCCGTAATATGATAGGGAGATGTGCCAAAATTGGGGCTTGATAAAGCGGTTGATCACACAGTTCGATATGCTCTTTAAAATAGTCGAATAACCTGGCATAATGCCCATTTATTTCAAGACTAATCCCATCGGACACTTCAGTGTAGAGTACATCTCCTTCAGATTGTTTATAACGCTTAAAGATGAGTCTGGCTTCATCTTCTGCGCGTTTTTTAAGAATGGATATCACGTTGTCAACGTATTCTTCTTTGTTTGCTAAAAATTCTTCTTCAGACAGCAATAAATTCGCAATAGTCTCATAGGAAGAAGAGATTACACCACACTTATTAGCCGACGCATCACGGATCACCACCATCCCTTTTTTCTGCAACTCAACCCGGGCCGCCGGTGTGATAAACGAATTGGCCCCTTCTACAATCGCCTTGTTCATAAGGGTACCATCCTTTTTAAAGAATCTTTGATAATTTTTGATATCAATTGTTTCCGGTCTTCCCCCCGCTGGAATAAACAGATCCGATTCAACGTTAAATATCATATTATCGAATTCACGATAAAACTCATCCGTAGATACCCAGCTTTCTTTCAATCCGGAAATAGTACTGGTGATTTTTTTAAACAACTGCCGAATCCCATCCATCTTGTTCTTTTGCCGGTACAAGATAAAACCTCCGGGATGCAGTGCTTTGGGATTAAAAGCAGTCAGGTCGTCTTTCAATAAAATCCGGCGGAGTTCAGCATGATCAGCCCCCGATGGATCAAAAAAAGCACCGGTTCCATCCAAAATCATATTGATTTTTACTTTTGGACATTGATCCAAAATTTGTTGCATGGCATTACCAGCCACATCTCCATTAGGACCACCGGTGAATTTTACAGAAAAAGCGTCCTTCCGCATGTCAATGCCAAGCTCTTCCAGGGTGACTTCTGCGAACTTAACAACACCGGTTGAGGTAACACCATACTCTTTATGATTGATACCGGCTTTTTTACTAGACATGATACCTGTTCCCAACACATAACCTCGCTTTTTTGCCTGGTCAGCGATGGTTTCAATCATAAAGTCATGCATGTTTTCATCCGGACCCAGTTCAATGGCTTCATCTTCACCGTAATAATCAAGGACTGCAGGGTTGACAGGGTCCCCATTTTCAGTAATGTAGATATCAAAAAAGGCATTGATAAAGCCGAACTGGTGCTTGTAAAGCAGGTGTTTAATCTGCTCTGCGTCTGTGGCATTTCCGGCGTTTAAAATTGCTACCATTTTCGATCCACCTTCATAGATGTCTTTGTTTTTAAAATGCTGGGTATGGGCTAAAACGTAATTTTCTCTGAAAACCGTATTAGCATTATTTACATAATCATCTCGCCCTGTAGTGATCAGTGTTCGCCAACCACCTCTGGCGATGTCAGAAAAACCGATATGAAAACCGGGACCCAAATGCCCATAAAAATATGTAATTCGGAAAGGACGGTCCG
>Ga0257125_1003402_pt1 | contig 11396 bp, 7 predicted proteins | sample SI106_200metaG_FD_190183 | JGI IMG/M metagenome (GOLD analysis project Ga0257125, IMG submission 190183) | Marine microbial communities from Saanich Inlet, British Columbia, Canada - SI106_200 | ecosystem: Environmental > Aquatic > Marine > Inlet | place: Canada: British Columbia | collected...
TCTAAAGTTATCAAATTGCTATAACTAGTCCAGTATTCTCCATCAGTACCATTAAATTGTAATGTTCTTACGCCACTAAATTCAGATTCTGGTGTGAATGTAACAATACCAGTACTTTGATTAATACTAATAGTTATATTTGCAATATCACTATTCGTATAATTATAAGTTAGATTATCACTATCAACATCATTAAAGTGAGGCGTTAGATTGAATTCTTGATAAGAGTTTTTATTCCAAGTATAATTACTAATATTATTTGATTCATTAAAATTAGGTCCAGTATTTACAATTAAGAGTACAGTTGAATTCGCACTAGCTCCATCTTCTTCTCCATCAGAAGGAGTAATAGAACAAGTCCAATTATCTCCTTTTGAGCTATTTGTATAATTCAATATATCACTACTATTGGTTGCATTTATCACACTAGTCCTATTAAGCACACCATTTTTATACCATTTAAATGTATAATTAATACTATCTCCATCATTATCTGTTCCATTCATAGCATAACAATTTAAACTTTCATTGGATCTATTCTCTAACTTAGTTGAATTAATAATAGGTGTTCCAATTCTTGGCTTTGAATTATTAATACTAACATTATAATAATATGTTATAGATCCATTTGGAGCTTCTCCTAAATTAGTTACATTATATTCACAACCTATTACATTAGTTTTAGAACCATTTACAGATAGATTTAATTGATAAGTGGTCTGTCCAGCAATTGTTACATCATCATTTTTCCATATATAATTTTCTCCGGTTAAAGCATCACCATCTTGGTCATAATAAGTTCCATTACATTCTAAAATATCATCTGTATAAGTTCCATTAGATAAATTATATGCATTTCCTCTTAAGGTCATATTTTCATCATAAATCCACACAGTTAAATTTTGAATCTCTGGTCTAGTAGGCCAATCTACTGTAAAGCTAACATCACTATTCTGTGTTTTATTATCCCCATTAGATAAATTATCTTGACAAACAATTGAAAAATTATATACAAACCCTTCCGTAATATTATATCCTATATTATTTGTCATATTAGAGGTTATATTACAACTTACAGCAGTATAATTTATATTATCACAATATTTATCAGTGTCTGAATGATAATCAGTATACCATTTATCATAAGGTGATACAAAACAAGTCATATTTTCATCACCAGTAGCATTGATAAGAGTTGTATTATCATGAACAGGATCTAACCATCCATCTGAACTGTTTGTATCATTAGCAACAGATACGATAGTTATAGTAGGGGATTCTTGATCATGGAACAAAGTACCTTCACTAGAATTTACTTGACTTGCATTATATATCTCATTAATTGCTAGAACATTCCAATAATAATATTCACTATTAGAAAATTCTGTGCTAGTATAATTAGCAGTTAAATTTAATCCAATATCTGTCCATCCAACAATTGCATTCCATCCATTATCAGGATATTTAGCAGTTCCAATAGAATAATTATAACTAGCAATGTCATATCTTTCATCAATACTTGCTGTCCAACTAGCACTCAACGTTCTGTTTGAGGATTCATCAGCAGTACTTACAACAACAGCACCAGGTCCTGTATAATTATCTTCATCTTCACTAATACCACTCTCTGTTACTTTGTATTTGATAACTAATGAAGATCCAGTTAAACTATGGAATAAATTAATATTATTTTTATACTGTACACCCACATAATAAAACTCATGATTTACTAAACTTAATGGTACAGTTGTCAATGGAATCCACATATCTGCACTACCATTTACAATAACTGCATCAGAATCATTTCCAATACCATTCAAAGTTCCTGCAGAACCCTTTCCTTTTAAGATAAGATCTGTTTCATTATCAAACACAATAGCCTCTCCAGGAGTGTAATTATTATCATGATTTGCATCCGTATAAGTGAAATTATGTGTGAAATTTACAAGAGTTAAGTTATCTACAATAGTTCCTCCCAAAGTCATATCTGTCATATTATATACAACCTCATCTATAGATGAATTATAGTAGAGATTATTGTTATCATTTGAAATTCTAATTATTGTACAATTTATTGGATTATATTCTAAAGATGAATTAGAACAATTATACATAAATGATCCATTTGTAAATCTGCTCAAACTAGCATTACCTGCCCTACTTACATTATCATCACTAGTTAAATTATAATCAACAGATACAATCAAAACCTCGCTTTCATTAGGATAATTGTCATTATTAGCATCTATTGTTTTGTTTCGAGGATCTTCTGTTATATTTGTCCAACCAATAGTATTATTCCAACCATCATTTGGGCTTTTTGAAGTTCCAACAGCATATTGTACTTCTGTTAAATTTGTTGAATTAGGACTTTTCCAAAGTATTGAAAGATTAGTTATATTTTGGATTGATTTAGCAGTAATAATCGGAGCAGCAGGTTTCGTTGAATCAACTAAATAATTTAATATTAAAGTTGTATTTGTGTGATTAACAGAATCATTAACACTAATCCAAATACTATAATTTCCATCTGCTAAATTTAAATTAACTTCACACTCTTGATCTGTATTATTTCCACTACAAGTTATATTATCCCCCCAATTCCAAGATTCATTTGTATAATATACATTATCATACCTGTGGGTGACATTATAAATCGGGGATTGATTTGTTATGTTAATAAACAAAGTAGATAAATTAATTTTATAATTTTCAGTTATATTGAATTTAATAGTATGATTATTGTCATTTGAAGCAGAGACTATGTTTGAAGTATTAATAAATGGTGTTTGATTATCACGATATAGCACAATTGTTGTAGCCATTCCAGTTAACATAACATTTCCAGATGCAGTAACATTTAGATAACCTCTAACAGTTAAGGTATTGTATCCTGCAAACAATGATAAATCAGATATATTAAACCAACCAGTTGGTTTTGAACTATTAAATGATTCATTATATAATCTTATAGCTTCATTATCACTCACAGAGGATTCCAAGTTAGGACTTACGTTAATTTTCCAAGTTCCATCCCACAAATACTCTCTCCCAGTAATATTATACCTCTTAAAATGAGTTCTATTATGATTTCCAAATTCTATTAAATTATACAGTGCAAAATAGTTAACATCATTTTCATCTATAACCACATAAGTATTGTTAAATGCAAATGCTCCTTCTGAATAACTTATACCCACAAAAGTAGAATTACCAGTTACATTTGTTGTTCCAACATATACACTATAGTTTTGTTTTGCAGATGCAGTTACATTCAAATTATCATGACTATAGTTAATATATCCTGTAATATTTACAACTAGGTCTCTTGTAGCTTCTGGAAGAGGCCATATAAATGGTGCTATAATCTCTTCAGTTCCATGGAAATCACTTGAATTAATATAATCTATTGAAGATAGGATATGTTCATCATAAACCTTAACTCCACATTTCCAAGTATAGCCAGGTATTGTTACACTAGTTAAATTTTGTGCAGTGGCTAAAGGATATAAAGCATCATCCCTCCACCATAAAAATTCACTATATGAAGCATTCAAACTATCACTATCACTATCCGTAAAATAATCTTCATATTTACAAGTCAATGAACTTGAAGTAATATATTCAACTTCAAAAGCAGTCACATTAGGTCTGTGATTCACATAAAAATCAATTCCATATAATGAAGAGTTAAACCACTCATCATCATAAACAGTTATATTTACACTACTATTTGAACTCCAATTCCCCTCAACAGCAAAACTAATATTAACAGGATTATTTGAAGTAACTTCGCTTCTCCCATATTCATAATCAATACATCCTGTTGCCTCAACACTAGATGAATTACAAATATACACATTATTCAAACTAGATGAATTTGAATCAGACCAATAAACATTAAATGTAATATTTGAACCTTCTGAAATGGGTGATTCATTAGTAGATCTATTTGAATTAACAGTTACATTAGTTATGTGAGGTATTCCATCACCACTACTTCCTCCACCTATTTCTCCTCCAATTTTAGCTATATTCGAAAGCATAGAATTTCCATCACTAAATCCATCATTAGGTGTAACTTTACAATACCACCAATCCCCTTCTTGGGTATTGCCATGTGTTAATACATTTTCATCATTTGCAGCATTATATGTTTCATACACACCAGTTCTATTCAAATACCATGTAAATGTAAACGAAAGGTTCCCATTTGTATCAGCATCAGTACTATTCCATTTAACCCAATCATCATGACTCCCATCATAAGTACAATTAAGATTAGCATCATTGGTAAAGTTATGAACATCTCCCACATCATAAGTTGTTAAATTTACCCAACTCATATTTGTTTTATAATTAACCCAAAATGTTTCTTCTCTCCATATAGAACAGGCATCACCATCATCACAAACTTTTACATAATATCTATTTGATTTCTGATTATCTGTTAAGGTTACAGTATAATTACAAAAGACAGCATCATCACTAGATAAACTAGTACTACAATACTCTGTTCCAACACAACCGTTTGGATCAACATCCCCTCCGCCAGTAGATTGATAATTAATTCTTATATTAGAATCATTGTAAATCTTACCATCAGACGAATTAATATTATAATTCTCACCATATTCTGTTACATTATTTCCCCTAATATGTATAGATTCATTTGTCTCAGTCATATCATTCCCACAATAAATTTCATTACTATCATCTTTATCAATACAAAACATAATAGCCAATCTTTTATTCGGTAAAGGTTGAGCATTATACTGCAATTTAATATAATTAAATTGACCCATTGTAAACGCATTATTATAATCTTCAGCAATAGGAGTATTATTACTATAGATAGGATCTCCCACATTATCAACTTCAAACGCATATAAATCATAAACATATCCAGTACTTCCATTAGTAATATTAATATCTGTTTGATTTGTAAAATTAAGTGGTTTGATAGCAATAGTTTGAACATAACTACCTGTTAAATTAGTATAATAAATAATACTAGTACCATTACCAATCTTTATAGTTTCATTTCCAGTTCCAGATCCACTTTCAGTAGGTTCTTTTTCTTTACAAACATACATCTTAGCTATCTCTCCCACATCTTCATAATCAGCCCAGGTAACATTAAATCTTACATCTTCTCCATCAGTTGTAGGGAAAGTTAAATTAGAACTATCACTATAATCAATTATTTGAGGTTCAGCATTATCTATAATCACAACTGTGCTTGAATTAGTATATATACTAGCAAATAAAGCATTTTTCAACCAACCAGTTTCCTCATCTTGAACTTTTACACCACACATTACTTCATCATCTTTATCAAATGTTCCACTCAATGTTTGACTATTTTCTCCAACAATTTCTATAAAATCATTTAACCCTTCATTATTAATATACCATTTATAGGTCGCATTTGTAGTATTCTCAGAATCAGTATCAACATCATAAAATGTATAATTACATGTTAATGTTGAAGATTCATTTGGTGAATCTGGATTAATATAAGCATTAGATGCACTTGGAGCAGTATTATTTATATAAACACTATTATCACTACCAACAACAACAACATCCCCATATTCTTTCCCATCATAAGGAGCCATCTTACAAGTTATTTTATCTCCTTTACTTGTATAATCAGATTCAATAATAACAGTACAATATGTAGTACCTTTTCTAAAATCATATTGGTTCTGGAAATTAGTAACATCTTCATCAAAATAAATACAGTCAGTAGTTATTCCTTCTAGCTCAACAGTATTACCCCTAGCATAGGTTTCTAAGATAGTAATATTATAAATCATTACAACACTTTCATTATCTCCATCATAAGCAACACCTACACATTTTAAGTCATCACCTGTAATAGCAATCCTAGAGTCTTCATCATTTGTAGAAACATTTGTTCCATCTAAATGTAATATTCTTGAATAATTTCCATTCATCCAAGGCATATAATTTACATTTACAGGACCAGCCCATACCCCGTCATTACATTGACCTTTTATATCACAAGCAACAACACCATAATAATAGTCAGTAAGTGTATTATTTGAGGTATTCAAATCAGAGAAATTATAAGACCCTTCTCCTGCAGTAACATTATGTAAAACAACCCCTCCTCCAGCAGAACCCTCGCTTCTCTTAATCACATAATGATCTACATCTACAGAAGTTGTTTTATTCCATACGGTCTTAATTCCATATTCCCATCTATCCCTAAGAACATCATAAGAATAAATAGTCATATTATTTGCAGGGGCTTGAGTATCCTGAACAGTTACAGTTACACTTTGATTATTTGTTCTACTTCCATTATCTACCCCAATAATACAAGTACCCTCTGAAATACCTTTTATAGTAGCACTACATCCATCTGATCCACTTGTAGCCGTTATAGAACAATTTACTCCAAGGGTTCCATAAGTTGTATTAAGAACAAACCAACTACCACATCCATTATCTGCACTAGCACTAGCTTCAACACTCTCCCCCTTTTCAATTGGAGAGGTAATAGATAGACCCGATACAGTATTATAAGCATAAGCTAATTCTCCTCCGAATCTAAATTCTAAAATATGTTCTCCTGTTGTTAATTCTTTTTGAGTTTCATAACTAATAGAATCCTCACATGAATAATCTTTAATAATCATTGAATCATTTACCCATTCATAATCTAATAATTCATCCCCACATTCAATTCTTAAAAACTTCAAATCATAACCAGACCCAACATCTTCTGTATTAGTCCAGGTAGTGCCATTTACACCTTTAATAATTAAATCTGCAGTTCCACTTGTATTAAATCTAACAGTCCATTCTCCATAAAGAGGAGGATAACTATGAACATTTAAAATTGAAATCTCAGCACCACCATAAGCACTGAATCCTGTAACATTAAATCTAATCACATCACCATCATCAACAAATGAGATATTAGTTTTCTCCCATTTCTCACATGTAGATATTTCAAAATTAAAGTTTTCACAACGAAGAATAGCATTAACCTTTCCATCTTTTTTCTTAGCCAAAGTTATTTCAGCAACTTCAAAGTCTAATTCAGAAGCATTGATAGCAACAATCTCTGTAGTTAGATTATCACCAGAAATATCATCAATAACAGCTTCAATATCTTCTACAGCCTTAATATTTTTAATCTCAACTTTTGATTCAGGTTCTTCTTTAACTTCAATTCTCATAATCTTTGAAATAACAAAACCAGTAAACTTATTTCCCTCTTCCTTTTCACCCTTATTAGAAATAACTAAATCAAACTCTTCACCTTTTTCAGTAACATTATACTTTCCAATATCTGTTCCATATTTATTTTTAACAACAACATCTAATTCAGATAAAGATTCTGTGTTTTGTTCATAAAATTTAACTTCCTTAATCTCTTCTTCCGAATAAAATATATCTGAATAAGGGACACTTAAATCAACATCATAGTAAATTACCTGACTAGTTATAATATTTTTATTTCCAGCACCGTCTTTTCCATAGTTTACATAAAAGACATCATTCCATTTCTCAGATGAACTACTCAATCCAACAAAAGAACAACCATCTTCACTCCCATAACAAACAACAACTTCTTCTCCATTTTCATTTGTTATTTTCCATTTAGTTAATAAGTTCACATCATCAACATTCCAATTAAATGAACTACCTTCAACAGTTAAATCAACAACACCATTTAATGTTTCTATTCCATCATTATCAGCATCATAACTACTATCACCTTTAAATTCAAGACCAATTTCAATTTTCTTATCTACTTCAGATGAGATAGTAACAGCTAAAAGGGCAATCAATACTAAAAAGATAGGTATAATTCTCATTTTTGCATTTGATTTGTTTGATTTCATATTACTTCTAAATTACCGTCCTTTGTTTTTTTGTATTTTTTAATAGAGCTTGAAACATTTGATTTTTTGATTTTGAGTTTTGAAGATTTGGTATTGATTTCATTAAGAATCTCTTTGTTTTCGTCTAAAGGCAAAACATCAATCTTTTTAAGAAGAATTCCTTCGTCAGTCACAGAATACATCCAAAAACCAGTCCCTTCATCAACATGTAAATCTCTCCTTATATCTTTAGGTATAACTATCTGTCCTCTACTATCACATTGTACAATCTTCGGATATTTTTTCATTCTCTCAATGAAAAGGTTTGAAAAACTTTGTTTTTCATTACTTCTTCATTTTTATAAATTATTTTTGAAAAAGCCCGAAACTGGGTTTTTCGCTTTGTTTTCCATCATGTATTACTCATTAAATTCTGATATTCAGATAAAATATCCCACAATAAGATATGTGGAAATCAATCGATTTCGTTTGAATATCTTTTAAAGTTTATGAATTTTAAACCTTTTATCTGATATTCAGAAAAACTACTATATAAAGATTTCTATTTTTTAGTATACAATAATTAATTACTATATTGAAAAATAATAATTATTTTTAAAATTAATTTATCAGAAAAATTTATATATAATAAAATTTATTTAAGATAATCAGAATATGAAAAAAACAATTTTTATAATTTTATTTCTATTTTTAATTCTTTTTGGAATATTTTTTAAATATATATTTGGATTTTATATTATCCATATAAACCCTTGTTATGGAACTTGTTCTATTCCAGATGAAACTTTAGAATTTATAAAAAACCTAGACTCGGAGTTCTATACCTGGACGCAACAAACAAAGTCTCCCGAGTGTAGAATGCATTCTCCAGAACAGATTCAAAAAATAAAAAAATCAAGAGAACAAGGGATATTTTCTTTATCTAATCAGTGTGATGGGGAATATACTTATTGCGATTGCAAGATGAAAGATGGAAAATACCTTTCTCAAGAAATGAAAAAGAGAATGGTTTATAGGTCTTAAAATAAAAAGGGAGTAGAGAGATTTGCACTCTCGATCAGTGGGCTCAGCAAACAAAACTTGCTATTTTTGCAGCCACTTGCCTTACTGCTTGGCCATACTCCCAAAAAAAACGGCCCTGAAGGGACTTTCATACTGAAGGTATGAACCTTCTTCCAATTTGAACCCTCGGTCTACAGCTTTCTTAACAAAAGCTTAGAAGGCTGTCGCCTTATCCAGGCTAGGCTACAGGGCCATCTATTGTTTAGAGAAATAAAATGCTTTATAAATGTGACGAAAATATGTCTCAAAATAAATTTTTAGAACTATGTTGCGTGCATTCTTTTTTGTTTTCCCAATAAACAAAACACTCTTTTCCAACTTTTTCAAAATTATTACACCCCCTACAACAATCAGGGATTTCCTCTTTTTTCATATTTTTTTATCCACTCAATTTTATTTAAAGTCTTTGCACAAAATTTTCACTTCCTTGTTTAGATATGATATAGGTTCTTATCCCATATGGAAGGACAAACGCAATAACATAAACTATACTTATTATAATAGGATTGTGATGTATTCCCCCTAAAACAAGATTTTCTTGTAGATAATTAGCAAATTCTACCATAAAACCAACATTAATCAAAGCCAATAAAGGTAAGAACAGACCAGCAATAATAACATCTTTGTTTTGAATGTTTTCTATATCCCTTATTAATAAATCAAAAAAAGCACCAAAAACAAAAGCAATAATTACAATAATACTAAAAAGTCTAAACCCCTCTATAACTAACATAAATGGTATCAATATTATAGAAATTACAAAGTTTCCAATCAATGCAACAATCAACACCAACCAATAAACCAACGAATCAAGAAAAAGAAGTTTTTTTGACTTTTTTGTTTTTCCACTTTCAATTATAGTGATAGCTTTGTATATATCTTCTTCACTCCACCCTTTTTGTTTGAGTCTATCTTTCAGATTACTCATCTTTTATACCTTTAACTAACTTATTACTCCTTTCAAAAAATTTCTTTGTTCTTTCAAAATATTCTTGAATAATTTCTACATTAACATCAAAATCCTTTTCATCAACTACGGCTTCCATGGTAACATGTTTTCTAAATTCTCTAACACTATCATATTCTGCTCTTTTAAGTTTCCTTAATAACAAATATAAATCTATATCCTCTGAGAATTGTTCAGTCTTAAACAATTTTCTAATATCCAAAGCTTTATTTATCGGGCTTGGAGGAATTTCTTTTATCTTTTTCTTTTTTTCCATATACAAAAACAAAGAATCAATAGAAAATTCAAAAGCATTAATCAATCTATCAATAATGCTTTTAATCACATCAACAGTTTTAGTATATTTTAAACTAACATAAAACAAATGATCCACTCTTTTAAGTTCTTCTTCTGCTTTTTCTATAGTTTCTTTCATTTAAACCCTCTCAATCATCTAATTAAATATATTATTTCTTTATATTATTTAAATATTCCCTCATGTTTGCTTGTTATGTTGCTAATTTTCTCAACAAAAACTTTAGCATCCCTCATCATATTTTTTAATTGTTTAAACTCAATAGTTTTCATTTTGTAATCATCCATACAAATAACAAACCTATCTTCTCTTGAAAACTCAATAGGGCTTTTTTTGTGTTGAACAATAATATTTTTAATTTCTTTTATTGTATTTATATCTTCTTGTTTTATTCCATATTTTTCAGCAACATCCCTTAACATTCTAAATTTCCCTTCAAAACTATCTTGAAAATTAGGAATTCTTTTAAACAATCTCTCATAATGTAATAAAGATCCCACTCCATTAGTATACGATAAAAAAATATTTTCAAGAGCAGACAAAAGCAATTTTGGATCTTTTAACAAAGGAAAAGTTTGTGTTAAAATATGGTCTGCTAATACAATCTTTTTTTTAGAAATATTTCTAAGTTCTTGAAACTTTTCCATGATAAAAAAGAATGCACAAGAGTATAAATACTTTATTCTTTTAAAGACATTATAGCAGCTGCTAAATCGCCATTATTTTCTTCAATAGCCTTTTCTGCAGTTTCTTTATCACAATTAGCTTGTTCCATAACTGTGTTAATATCATCTTCATTAATCTCTGCTTCAGTAGATATTTCTCTTTCTGTAATATTCCCTGTAACTTGAAAGGTTTCTTGACCCATCGCATTAACTTTACTCACATTAGGTTCTGTTATAACTATTTCTTTGTCAGGGCATTTAATTATTACTTCAGTTGCATCTATCTCAACTTGAGCAATACCCATTTTCTTCATCATTTGCTGCATTTTCCTTGGATTCATTCCTGGTATCATTGTATTATTTAATAATTACATTTGGTATTAAAACCTTTTGGAAAAACAAAACAATTATAAACAAAAACAGCTAATATTCTTTTTAATGAAAAAAAGAGGTAGTTTAGATCTTAGTATAAATGCTATTGTTATACTTATTCTTGCGATTACTATGTTGGGACTTGGGTT
>Ga0257125_1003406_pt1 | contig 11381 bp, 17 predicted proteins | sample SI106_200metaG_FD_190183 | JGI IMG/M metagenome (GOLD analysis project Ga0257125, IMG submission 190183) | Marine microbial communities from Saanich Inlet, British Columbia, Canada - SI106_200 | ecosystem: Environmental > Aquatic > Marine > Inlet | place: Canada: British Columbia | collected...
CATAGCTAGGCTTTCTGGATTTAAATGAAGTACTCTGTTCTTCAACTGATACACTTTCTTTTGCAGCTGATACACCTTCTTTTGGTTTATTTGCTTGATACACTTTGCACGCCCCATAATTGGCGCGCCTACTAGGACTACAAGCAGCAATAACTTCACAATCATTAATTGACCTACAATATAATGGACAAACTTTATCTTCTACACTCACTTTAATTCACTCCCTAATTTTTTATCCCAGAACAAATCAACAATCATATTTAAACTTTATCTCTAATTAAAAAAAAGAAAAAAGAATTAGTCTAAATCTCTTACTGCTTCAAGTATTGGCAAATTTGCTTCAGTTTGTACATAATTATTTTGGAGTGTAAATAAAAAATTGGGAAATTATTTCATTTCCCTTGTTGTTTTAAGAATTTAACCTGCTTGCTTCAAGTATTGGCAATCCAGCTTCTGTCGCTACATAAATCACTTCTGTATTTCCGTCATTCAAACCTTCAATAAATTTATACTTAATGTATTCAGTAGTTATACTTCCTGCAATAATCTCGTTTGCCTCTGCAATTCCTTGTGCCCTAATAACTTCTGCTTCTGCTTTCAAAGTTGCAGATTCTTTTATTGCCTGTGCTTCTTGAACTGCAATCTGTCTGTTCCACTCTGCTTCTCTAAGTTCTGCTTTTCCACTTAATTCTCTTGCATAAACGTTGTAATTTGGCATTCCCCACATTAGAACTCCAATCAAAAGAACTAGAATAACAAATATAGAAATTGCTGCTTTTTTTTGCTTCCTTCCGCCAATTATTATATCTCCTTCCATTTTTCACCTCCTTAATTTTATTTTAAAGTATTAAAACATAAATAATAATTAGAATATAAAAAACTAACCATTAGTTAATCTTTTAAGTTTTTTGCAATTCCATATACCTACAATGATTTGTGAATATTTTGATAAAACAAAGGGTTGCACATACAAGGATACAGAAGGAATAACACCCTTGTGCGAAGATGGAAATCTATTGGATTGCACCTTTCAAAATGAAAGAATGACTGATTTAAGAGGAGAATTAAGCGATTTGCATGGAAGTTTCAACACAAGAGATGTTGTTAGAAGGAGTGAAATTCTTGGTGTACTATATACAATAGAACATAGATTGGGAAATATAAACTAGAAAAACTTTTAAACCCCAATTTTTAGGAAAACATTATGGCAAATAAAAAAGATATAAATCTAAATGTTAAGTTTCCTGGAGCTAAAAAGAAAAAAGTAAAAGAAGACAAATGTTGTAGTGTCAACAAAGATTACCGGGGTCCTGGTATGTACTGCCTTGGTGTTATCGGAGCAGCAATTTACTACATTTCAACTGCAACTGGATTCTGGATGGGTGTTCTTGGAGTTTTGAAAGCTTTAGTATGGCCTGCATTTTTGGTTTATGAGTTACTAATGTTTTTGGGAGTTTAATTTCTTCCAATGGTAAAAAAAGTAAAAAAAGAAGCGATAACAATACCAAGAAAAGCTATGTTTGGTATTGCGCCGGCAGTTGTAATAATTGCTTTATTACTTTCAAAAAGACAGCCTGGAGAATTACTTTTATTCTTAGTAGGAATTAGTGCAGGAATATTTATCTGTAAGGGATTTTTCGGAAAATGAAAAACAAAACAAGAGGACTAGTTATGATACTTGCAGGTTTTTTCATGATTTTGATTAACGCTTTAACATATCTTATTAGAGATAGCACTCAACCAGCAGTAGGAATTATTGGATTGGTATTTGTAATAATTGGAATGAATATTTCTAAGAAGAAGTAATTGGATAAAAACAAACACTTATATACTTTTTTCAGATTACCACTATATAGGAGGGTTAATGAAAAGCAAAATAATTGCAACCACCTGTATTTTATCCGTTCTCCTATATACTTTTATCCAATTAGACAAATTTACAAAAAAATGAATAAAACTAAAAAAAGAGCTACAAAATCACTTATAGCAGGACAGGCAGGTTTAGCGGCACATATCATAGCATTAGGTTTCACACCAGCAGCTCCAATCGCAATAGTAGCTACAAGCTGCGCATTATATTATAGACGAAAAAGAAGAGATGAAAAAGCGAATGTCCCAGAACCAATTTCAACTCCAAGAAAACTTAAAAAAGAAATTAAAAGATATGAAGAAACTACACTTAGATATGGGGCAGCAACAGAAGAAGCAATAAACTATTTAAACGCACAATCACCTTATGAAATTAGCAAAATAGGTAAAATAGAAGTCATACCAGAAAGAGACAGAAGAGTACTGGGTATCCCTTTTGGAAAAACAGAATTAGAGGTCAGAGTACATAAAAAATGAACTACCCAATGAATTTACAAGGTAATCAAGAAGTACCAACTATCCAAATATCAGAAAGTCCGGAAACAGCAGTTGCAAGAACAAACCCGCAAGAAATAACCGAACTCCTGGATAGGTATTCCTATAGAGCCCACGAAGTCAACTTAACTAGACTACACCTCGAACACGACGTCATGCATAGAGAACAAAGCGTAAGACTAAGACAAATTGAATTGGATCACGAATTTAGACTAGCGCAACTTAGTTCTGACTCTCTGAAAACAAAAAGAGAGTTAAGAAGAGATTTATATGGAATGGGTGCCAATATAGCAATGACATATGCATCAAGACTAAATCCAGACAACGACAATGGAATTGACGTAGTAATCGAACCAGAAGTAGTAACTAGAAGAGCTGGTTTTTTTGGCAGGTTACTTGGTGGAGATGACGAATATGGAATGGTAATCTCTATAAGAAAAAGATAAAACGTTTGGTACACTCAAATTCTTTTTCTTTTCTTTATTTGTAATACTCACAACCAAGCAGGGTCTTAATCTTAGTATTGGAGTTCTTGTCATGGACCCTAAAAAGATTTATAAGTAAAATAACAGTTTTAAAAATCAAGATGGAAAACGAAATAAAAATTAAGGAATTAGATGATCGAGAAGTTGCATTTGTTTCTTTTACTGGTAATTACATGGGAAATTCTCAGGTGTTTAAGGATTTGTTCGAAAAGCTTTGTGGATGGGCTGGTCCTAAAAATTTGATTAATTCTAATACTGTGTTTTTATCAGCATATCAGGATGATCCAAATACTACTCCTCATGAAGAAATGACTGTTGAAGTTTGTATGACAATTTCCCCGGATGTTGAAGTTGAAGGTGATGTTAAGAAGAAAGTTTTACCTGGTGGAAAATATGTTGTTATGAATGTTGAGTTAGAAGGTCCAGAGGGTTATGGACCTGCTTGGAATAAGGTTGTTGAATGGATGAAGGAAAATAAGGTTGAGATAGATATGTCAAGACCTAGTTATGAGATTTATTTGAATGATCCTAACGAACATCCCAAAAAACACCATATTTTAGATATTTGTATGAGTGCTAAATAAGCGCTCTTTTTTCTTTTCTTTATTTATTTGAAGAGTGCTAAGAAATAACACTTACAAAATACCACAACTATCAAGTAACAACAAAACAAAACACTTATAAACAAAATTTCTACCACCAACAATATGAAAGAAATAACATTACAGCCAGAACAAATTATTGTTCCAGGAGAGTATAACTATGGAAAAAAATCAATCCTACAGATATACTTTAGAATATTTGACATGGAACATGGCAAAGATTTGCCCCCATCAATAGTCATATGGAAAGATAATATCAATTCCTCTTATTTGAATGATGCTTTTTCTAGAGGACAGGGGCAAGAAGAATTTTATCAAAAATTAATAGAATCTAAAGCAGAATATTTGTTATTAGATGGAAACCATAAGTCTATTGCAGCAACGCTCTGTCATAGTCCAATACATTCTTTAGAACTAGAAAAAAGTTCAGATATTGCCAAAGTAATAAAAATGGTTGAAAATGGAGAACTATTTAATTTCCCACACGATGAAACCACTTTAGTAGAACTTGCAAATGGATTTATATATAACATTTTTTCAACGGGTAGAACGATTATGACAGTAAAAGAAAGAGTAGATCTACTTGCGTCAAATGGACACCTACCACAATATATGAAAGAAAGATATCTTAAGGGAAAATAAGCCTATTCACAACTTAAACTTCACTCAAATAATAATAACCTATTTAAACAATATTAATCTAGGACTTAATTGTAAAATTCTTGATATTAAATATAGTGTTGAAGTTTGATTGGATAAATTTAAATAATTCATAATATCTTGACTTATCACAAAAGTGGTGTTTTTAACTAACAGGGGGATTGATTTTATGAAAAAAAGTAGTATGATTATATTTGTTTTTTCTGTTTTAATTTTAATGGGTTGTACTAATGAAGTAATTTCACAATCCCCTGAAAAAAATAGAGATGTTGAATATATGAATTTTGAATGGACTGTAGATTCTATTCAAGATATTGACTGCTCAAATCACAACTGTGCATCAAGAGGGATGAGATATGAAAACCTGGTAGTTTACCAAAGGAGTTGTGAAATCCATCCAAATAATTGGGCTCCAGGGTTTGCATTATATAATCTTATAACTGGAGAAGATGAATGCATTGGGCAAACTATCAAAGATCCAACTATTTATGGAGACAAAATAGTTTATTGGGACACATCAGATTGGCCAAACAACGTAGTAAAAATATACAACATCCCAACAGAAGAAGAAACTATTCTTGAAGGTGCCTCTGGCGGTGGCTGGGGACCAAAAATCTATGAAACTTATGTATTTGATGGAACAAATTTATTTGATATAACAACTGGTTCAATAATAGAACATAATCTTCCAGATTGTGGAGATTTTTACGCGTTCTACAATAATAAAATCGTAAAATCTTGTCTTGGATTTCAGGGAGGGATATATGTATATGATATTGAAACAGAAGAATTAAGACATATAGCAACCGAGTTTAATGAAATAAGTGGTTACGTTGATATTTGGAATGATTTTATATTTTTTACTTCAAATAATCAAGCTTATGCTTATGAGTTAGGTATAAATCAAACAGTTATGATTAGTGATAATTCTAATGAATATAATACTGTAGAAGGGATTTACAATAATATGTTTTATTGGAATAACGGACCACAAAATTCAAAAGTTACAACCCTAAGAAAAGAATATATTAATCCTTCTTGTGGCGATACAATAATAGAAAACACCCTTCTAGTTGAAGATTTATACTGTGATTATTGGGAAGGAATAAACATCGGTGCAGATGATATTACTTTAGACTGTAATGGACATACAATTGCTGGAGACGGTCACGAACAGGATTATGGAATCGGTATTTCTTATATGCAAGGAGTTACGATAAAAAATTGCTACGTAATTGATTTTATGGAAGGAATTTCTTTAGGCAGTAGCTCTAACAACATAATCTATGACAATGTTTTCTCAGGCAATGATGCAGAATCAAACAGTTGTGGAATTTGTTTGTCTGGAAGCAATAACAATTTGATATATGATAATTCAGCTTCGAATAATGGCGCATGGGGAATTAAGTTACAAGGGGGTAATTCTAATAATATTACAGATAATGAAGTTAATTACAACTGGCATAACGGAATTTGGGTTCTAGATAGTGAAAATAATCATATAACAAACAATGAAGTAGCAAACACACACTTCACAGGAATAAGACTAACAAGGGGAAATAACAATATTGTGTCAAATAATATAATTTCTTACAGCTTAGATGGAATTCATATAGAAGTTTCTTCTGGAAATGATATCAGCAATAATGATATCTCCCTAAGCTATGGAGGGGGAATCTATTTAGAGTCCTCTGCTACAAACAACTACATTTACGGCAATAGTTTTATAGACAACTCAATAAATGCTTACGAAGAACAAGATACAACAAATAACTACTGGAACAACTCAAACATTGGAAACCATTGGTCAGACTTCACAGATAACATTGGTTTCCCAAACCATTACGAAATCTCTGGTGAAGGAACTGGTATTGATTACAAACCAATTTTGGGCTTTTGCTCTGACGGAACGATTGTAAACCAATGCTCGGAAAATCAACCTTGGTTTTGTGCATCTATTTCTTTAGATCCAATAAGAATTGGTTTGAAATATAATTGCAGGGAATGTGGTTGTCCTTCTGGTGAATATTGTCAATCTAGAACGGGAATGTGTAAGAGTTTATCAACATTTCCATCTCCTTAATTCTTTTTTTCTTTTCTTAACAAACAATACTCACAATCTTCACTAGCTTTCGGCTCTTTCCCAGAAGTTAAAACATCAATAGCATCATTAATTATTTTCTCAGCCCTCTTAACACTAGTTTCAATCTTAATCAATTTAGTATCAAAAATAACTTCCCCAGTCTCAGTAACTTTATTTGGATAATAAAACAATAAATAAGTATAATCCTCTGTCTTGTAGCCGTTCTTCCTCAGCAAAAAGTTGTAAATATCCATCTGTGTAATATAATGCTCATGCGTATCTTCTTTTAGTGGATAACCTCGTGTCTTATAATCCAAAACTATGAGCTTTCCATTCTTCTCTAAAATATTGTCTACTGCTCCTCTTATTAGAATATTTGACTTTTTGTCTAAATGTTGAATACCTCTGAAATTATTTCTCCATATTTTTAGATTTTCTTTGTTGTCGTATAGTTTGTATCCTGTTATCTCTTCTTTTAGTTCTGGTGGTATTTGTCCTTTTTCCATGAATCTATCAAAGTGCTCTTTTAGAATTTTGTCCATTCCGCTTGGTAGGCTTGGAAATATTCCTAAAGGTCTTCTTATGTTTTTAATTAAATGCAGATAGAAGCATCTTGGACAGTCTTTGAAAAGGTTTATGGTTGATGGTGAGATTTTTAACATATAATTATTAAAATAGGTTTATTTATAAATTTATAGGGAACTAATATTTTTATGAAAATCTTTTCAAAAAAAACGGAAGTCAAAGAATATATTAACAAAAAAACAAAAGGATTGGGATTTCTAAGTTATGAGATTGAAGACCTTACAAAAAAAATCTTAAAGCAAAAACAAAATCCATCAGAATTTGACATCTTAAACTCAATAATAGAATTTCTAAGCAAAAAACCATTTTTCATTAGAAACTTAATGGAAATTGATAGTGGAAAATATATGACCATGGAAGGAAACGCTGATGAAATGATAGTAGTAGGCAAACTAATAAAAATGGGATTCAATTGTTCAAGAGTAGATGTAAGTAATTCAAAATATGATGCAGTAGTAGATAAAGAAGGAAAAATTCTTAGAATTCAAATTAAGGGAACTAGTACGAACAACATAAGCCTCATAAGTAACTGGCGTTCAGGACAACAGATTATTAAAGGAAGTAGCAAAGCAAAAAAAATTACAGAAGAAGATTGTGATATCCTTATAGGAGTATCAAAAATAAATGCTAGATGTTTCATAATTCCTGCAACAGATTTAAACAAATTTGGAAAGAGTGTATCATTATCAAAAGTAAAAGAATATGAGGAAAAGTGGGACAACATAAAGTAAAAATGCAAAACAAAATTTTTTTAACACCTGAAGAATTTAATGAATGCGAATCCTTCGCAATAAAATCTGCAAAAACTCAAAGAGAATACAGATCAGGAGGCACTCTTAATCGCCCAATATGGTTGATAGAATCTGATACAAAAAGGGGGAAGGTTGCCGAAGTAGTTGCTAAAAATTTTTTAGAGCAGTTTAATATTAAAGGAATTAAATTAGATTTCGAAATCTATCCCAGGGGAGAATGGGATGAAACTGATTTTGTAATTAACAACAAAAAGATTTCAATAAAGTCTGCTAAATGGTTTTCTAAATGGTTACTGCTTGAATCCAAAGATATTAACAGAGGAGATATTTACGATTACTACATTTTTGTTACTATTGATAAAGATTTCAAATCAGGTACAGTGAAAGGATTTACAAGAAAAGAAGATTTAGAAAACCAGCAAAAAACAACATTATTGAAAAAAGGAGACCACATTCCAAATACGAGCACCATTCTAGATGCTGATAACCACTGTATTCAGCAAGATAATTTAAATAGTAATTGGGAAGTCCTCATAAAAGAATTATAAAACTTTAAGTATATTTTCTGCTATCCGCTGGATAACTGGAACAGTAACACTATTTCCTGCCTGGTGATATAACTCGCTATCTGACAGATTTTCTGGCAATCTAAATCTATCTGGAAATCCTTGTACCATAAAACACTCCTTGGGGGTTAATTTTCTTATACCTTTAGAATTTCTTATAATTGGAACATTATGTCCGCCCCTACCCATATTCGCTGTAAGAGTTGGAACTACTCCTTTCTTATTTGCCCGTACATACTTTCTTCTCCATTGATAAACTGTATCAACTGAATTAATATCATCTTTTATTCTTTCATATAATGGCTTATCGTTGTAATAATACTTATCATCCACTTCATTCGCAGTCAAATCCCTAAAACTTCTTTTTAATTTTACTTCATTTGGAAACTCAAATTTATCTGTTTTGGTTTTATCCAAAAATCCAACAATAAATATTCTCTCTCTATTCTGTGGAACGTTTCCATGCTCCATACTATTCAAAATCTTGGTTTTTATGTTATACCCAATTGATTCCAATGTATCCTTAATTATTTTGTAAGTCTTCCCATTATCATGTCCTTTTAGATTTTTTACATTTTCAAGGAGTATTGCTTGTGGTTTTCTCTCTTGTAATATATCTGCTATCCTAAAGAATAAATTCCCTCTTCCTTTTTCATCCTTAAATCCCTTCTGATACCCTGCAATTGAAAAAGCCTGACAAGGAAATCCACCAAGCAAGATATCAAATTTTGGAATGGATTTAATATCTAATTCATTTATGTCTTGGTGATGTAATTTTGGTGAACAAAAATTCAAATCATAAGTAATCTTGCAACTCTTATCAAAATCATTAGCAAAAACAGTTTCAAATCCTGCTCGTTCAAAACCTAACCTAATACCCCCGACCCCCGCAAATAAGTCTGCAGTAGTAAATCTCTTTTTCATAGTCTAATTAATGAAGATTTTTTTATAAAGATTATTGCTGTCCATGTCAAGAACGGGATTATTTATATCGCCCATTATGCTTCTTCCTATGTTCTCCCCAAGTAAGCTCTTCTAAATTATCTATATCATTATTTAACTTATTGAAGTCTTTGTGATGGATTTCATGGTCTTTCTTTATTGGCCTATTATGTTTATGTTTAAACCACCATCTGTGGAATGGTTTCTCACCCTTATGAAAAACTTCATATCCTTCCTTGCTCCTGTGCACCATATATCCTTGTTTATTTCTGTAAAGTTTTAATCTTTCTTTTTCAAACTGTTTTTTTAATTCCTGTTCTTCCCCTAACAAGGATTGTTTTTCCCCCAGTATTTTTTGTTTCTTTTTTAGTTCTTCTCTTAAATCATTATTAAGATGGATAACTTTTTCTTTTTCTTTTTTGGATTTATTTTTAAGACCATTTAATCTATCTAAGTCTTTTTCCACCAAATTTATTGTCTTTGTAATTGAACTTTGAAATTCTTTCTTCAATTTTAATTCTTCCAAAATATTAGTGTGCTCCCTTTCTAATTTTTCCAAATTAAGTTTTATTGTATCCATATTAGATTCAGCAAGTTTTTTCTTGGAAAAGAACCAAACAATAAACCAGATTATAGACAAAGTCATAAAAACACCTGCAATAATACCCCTATTTCTTTCTTTTTCTATTCGCAACGCTTCTTCAGCCATCTGCTGGGCATACTCTTCTTCCTCTAATTGAGTCGGTGATTTAGCACACAAACCGGTTGTAGGATCAATATAGCTAGTATTACATTCAAGATTATTATGACAAAGTGGCCTAGAATCAACAGGAACAACACCTCTTGGAACACATTGCCTATTATTCAAACATTGAACTTCACCCCCTGAACAATGACAATCGTTATTAAAACATACTTCAGAATTAGAACAATAACCTTCAACACAAAAACCACCACCACATTCAGCAGGAGAGCCACAAGGAACTCCATTATTTAAACAATAAACACCCAAACATTGTCGACAATAAGTTCCATTAAAAACGTCTATCTCTTCCCATTGAGAGCTAAGATCAACAGGATTATGAATATCATATCTAAAAGAATTTGGATCTACTACAGATGAAAAATGATAAGCACCTTCAGCATATCCTCCAGAAGAAATCAATACAATATTTGTTTGTTGTTGACCATCTAACGAAAAACTTATTGTAACATTTATTTCATTAGGATAATTATTAAAAACTTTATAACTAGTATCATGCGTTGGTGTTGAACTTTTTCCAGGAGTTACAAGAGAATTAAGGGCCACATAATCTAGCCTTTCCCCTGTCTCATAAAAAACATTCTGCCATTGAGTATAATAATCTGAAATAGTATATTCACAAGTTAAATTAGTATCTGCAGTAACAAAAGGAATAAACAAAACAAAAAAAATTACAAACCATATCTTCCTCACAGTTTCATCTCCTTTAAACTCAAAATAATTTGGTAAACTGGACTTTATAATAATTATCTTTTCTAAAAAAGCCAAGCAAAGAAGTCTAAACCTTCTTAAAAAATTCTTTCTTCCTAGAAAATATCGACTCAATAACCAATCCAATAACAAAACCGGCTACAATACCAATAAAAGACCCAAAAATAGGATTAGCAAGATAAACTGGAAAACCTTCTGCAATTGCATTTGGAACAGTACCTTCAATTATTTTCAAATCCATACTAAAAAAAACACTAAACATCCAACCAACAACACCAAGAACAACCGCACTAAAAGTGGGTAATTTAAAATCCATAAACCAAATTAAATTTGAAACTATTTAAAATTAACTAAAATCAGCCCGACGGCGCTTGAGTCTACAGTACTTTCAGTAACTATCAAACTTTAATTATCTTCAATGTTTTTTCAAGATGTACTCTTCTATGGTCTTTTTTATGCAATAAAATTAAATTATCTGGTTTATTATTTTTTCTATTTCCATCAATGTGATGTACATGAAAATCTTTCTTTGGTAAATCCCCATATTTCTTTTTTGCTACTTTCCTATGTGTATATATCCACTTCTTTTCTTTTTCATCATAATGCTGTTGGTATAGATTTCCTTCATAACCTTTCATTCTAATCTTAACAGAATTTCCCCAATGATTCACCACTTTAACTGATGTAGTAATAATTTTCCTTACCACATCAAACCAACCCTTCCTTCTCAAGCTCTTCCAATACACCAATCATAACAAGTGGAAAAGTAATAGAAACATCACCAATCACAGTAACGGCATCAGAATCATCTTTAATTTTTCCCCAAGACTTAGCTTCATTAGTAGTAGCCCCACTCATAGAACCACTA
>Ga0257125_1003407_pt1 | contig 11370 bp, 12 predicted proteins | sample SI106_200metaG_FD_190183 | JGI IMG/M metagenome (GOLD analysis project Ga0257125, IMG submission 190183) | Marine microbial communities from Saanich Inlet, British Columbia, Canada - SI106_200 | ecosystem: Environmental > Aquatic > Marine > Inlet | place: Canada: British Columbia | collected...
GCAGATCCCGACGATACACCCGTCACCGAAATGGTGCTACCGTTCAAACCAATCGTCGCAATTCCCGTGTTCTCCGAGCGTGCACCGTAAACTCCCGTTCCGCCACTCAGTGTACACGTACCCGTCTGACCCTCCGATAGGCTCAGGCTACTGGGGCTCACTGTCAGGGGACCTGATGCTACAACCGTAACCGCCACCGTCCCCGAGTCTCCGCCAGTGTCAGAATACGTCACCGTCACAGATCCCGACGATACACCCGTCACCGATAGGGTGCTCCCGTTCAATCCCACCGTCGCAACAGCGGTGTTTCCCGAGCGCGCACTGTAGACTCCCGTTCCACCGCTCAGTGTGCAGGTCCCCGTCTGACCCTCCGATAGGCTCAGGCTGCTGGGGCTCACTGATAGCGGTGGGCCTGAATATGATTCGGCAACCGTAACCGACATTGTCCCCCATTCCCCGCCGCTGTCAGAGTACGTGATGGTTGCGGAACCCGCCGATACACCCGTCACTGATAGGGTGCTCCCGTTCAATCCCACCGTCGCAACAGCGGTGTTTCCCGAGCGCGCGCTGTAGACTCCCGTTCCACCGCTCAGTGTGCAGGTCCCCGTTTGACCCTCCGATAGGCTCAGGCTACTGGGGCTCACCATCAGGGGGGCCTCCTGCAGTTCATAGGTGCCGCCGGGGCGAATCATCTTCACCCAGCCAATACCATGGGCCAGATAGTACGTATAGGAGACGGTCCCAAGGGCACCAGTGCTGGCCTGCCACTCGTTCACCATGACCAATTGATAGGTCGTAAAGGTCCCAGCCGGTACGGTTGTGGTGTGGGGACCTGTGACCGTGATGGTATAAGAGTCGCTACCCATGCCTACATACTCGTCATCCTTGTATTCATCCCGCTGCCAGCTCTGAGTATAGGTTTTACCCACCTCCAAGACTGGCGGCAGGAAATCCTGCGCACCAGAAGCAACATAGACCCATTTCACAATAGTCAACACCTGGAAATCACGCTCACCAGAAGTAACATAGGCAAAGCTCTCATCGACTATGCTTTCATAAAACACGGCTCCATAATACTTCAAGTTCCCTGAATAATCATAATTGAAAAACTGATGAGTGTTCCCCTTTTCATCAGGCCAGTCAACAGTGAAGACATCTTCCATAATATAGGGACTGTAGGGCCCATAGGATACGACGACCTGACCATTGTTCGTAAAATCCTCAATGTATCCATCATTCAAGGCCCAATAATCCTGGGTATTGATGGTTTCTGCCAGGGCGATGGATTTACCAGCCAAGCCAAGGACCGCAAAAAAAGCCAGCAAACTCAAAAAAAATCTAGTCTTCATCTTTTTCCTCCAAAACGGATTTTTCCCGGACAACTGAACAAGATACCCAATGTTTTCGATAGCACGGCGCTATCCGCCACCGCCGCCACCGCCGCCACCGCCGCCACCGCCACCAGTGCCGTGATCTTTATCACCAGTTTCAGACATATTCTTATAAAGCGTCACATCCAATTCGAAGGTTTCGCCAGGGCTGATATTGATGATTCTTACTTCTTCCAGGTATTCGTCTTCATACACCCTTATCTCATGCCTGCCCGGGGCAATATCCTGCGCTCTGAAAGGCGCCGTGCCCCGGTAAATCCAAGCTTCTTCACGGTCCGCCCAGAAGGATATTTCCTTCTTGTCGATATAAACTTTAGCATCTTTGATGTTGCTGGTGACGATCAAAAGGGCGGCTTCTTTTGCAGGTTTTACTTTAGGCACATGAAGAGACGCGGTTTTAAGCGGTTCACCGGGTGAGGCCTCGGGAGACGCGGTAGTGGTTGCCTGTACTTTTGGTTTTTGCACCTTTACGGCCGCTGTCTGGACGGTCACTTTATGGGCCTTCGCTTCTCTTTCCCGCCTCAGGTTTTCGGCTTCCTGTTTGAGCCTTTCCTTTTCAAGCCGGACCCGCTCCAATTCCGCTTCAAGGGCCTGTCTCTTTTGCGCTTCCCGGTCAACCAGTTCCTTTGAATTGGAGAGTCTGGCTTCGTATTCTTTCACACGGATATCGGCCAGTTTCGCTACGGTCTCCCGTTCTTTTCCCAGTTGCGCGATCTGGTTCTCCAGCGCCTTCTTTTCCTTCAGCGTCTTTGTCCCCTGCTGTTGGGCCTGTTGCTGCTGTTGAAGCAATTGTTTCATTTCCTTGAGCAACTGGTGTGTCTCTTCACGTTCGGTGCGCAGGTTCCGAATGTCCTTGAGGAGATCCTGCCGTTGGGATGTGAGCTGTTTCCGCTGCTGTTGTTTTGCCAGGGTTTTCAGCGGCACAAAGATAAAGTCCCCCTGGTCCAGGTCCGGATTGTTGATTTTGCCGTACTGGGGGTGCTGCTGTCTGCGGGTGTAGTTGACCACATTATCTGCCAGGTACATACCCATTTCGGAGCCAGTAATGTAGCCGTCACCAGTCCTGTCGGCGGCCCCCTTCAAACCGATCAAGAAACATCGCTTGAACATGCTCTTGTCCGGCACCTGCTCGTCTTCACGACCGGCAGTGATATACTGCCGCACAGGAAGAGTGCTCTTCTCTGTAATGCCACTGGGTGCCGCCCGTACGAGGGAAAACAGGGCCCCTGAAAAACAGGAGTCAAACAGCATCAACACATGTTTGGCCCGTATCCTGAGGGATGCTGACTCAATATCCCGCATGCTCACGGCCCGGGACGCAAACCCCATGGGGTTTTTCGCAAGCATGGGACAGTCACTAGGAATAAGGTAGCCCATCTTGGCGCCGTCTGCCATGATTTCAGTTTCGCCGTGACCGGCGTAATAAAAAAGCACTGCCCGGTTCTTTTTGCGGCCCATGCGGTAGGTCATTTCGTTGATGGCAGTCTTCAATTTTTGGGAATCAGGATTGGTCACGAGATTTGCGGAAAATCCCATTTCCCCCAACAGTTTCGCCACTTCTTCTGCGTCACTCACAGCATAGGGCAAATCCGGCCACTGTTGATAATCGCTGATGCCCACTACCAGAGCATGGTAACTATCGTAGATAGGCATGTTCAAGCCTTTGGCTGAAACAATTGCGGTCCCTCGGTTGGCGGAATACAGAACTGCTGGAACCAAAAGAGATAGTGTGAAGATAGCAAAGATAAGAATTGCGATTTTTTTCATAAGCTGCCTCTGTTGGGATTCCCTTTGTGCCTAGCAAACAAAAAAGCCAAGAAGGTATCCCAGAGAAAGTTCTCATGAATAAGTAATCATTTTTATGCCTAGCAAAGTGGATTTCGGATGTCAATATTATTTTTATCGAAGAACAAAAATAAATTCTGGAATAGCGGACGCAAAGTCCATTTGTGGGACTTGAAAAATTAGATATCTTCAAAGGCAGTCAATACAACATAAACAAACTGACAACATAACGTGCATGATCTTTCCGTAGCATAGCGGTCAAAATTTCGCAAGATTGGAAGATGTATCCTCACATTCAGCTGGGACTATCTTGACAAAGCCTGGAAGTATTGGCAGGCAAAAAACCTTGTGAATATCTGGATCGAACGGATTTGCTGATATTGAATTAATCGCCAAGAAGCGCCACTGAAATATGTTGGGTTTCCATAAAAAAATCCAAAATATCAGTGTCATTCCAAACCTGGCATAAGCCTTACATATCCACGAATGTGGCCAGGTTTTTGAAGGCAAGTTGGATGTGTTTACAAGCACAACGCATGGAAGCTGAGCAATTTTATGCTCATCTCGTCGCGGGAGAATGTTTCTGGTGTCGGCCAATGTCCGGCTGTTTTGGGAAATTGTGGTGCAAAAAAATCGTCCCGCCTGTGCGGATAAATCCGCACCTACAGTTCTACCGATAGCACAACATGGCCGAAAAGATGATCAAGGCCTCATCAATAAAACGGTCTTCAAGATCAAACGCTGAATTTCCCTTCGATATTCCTTGTTCGATATTCGACATTTGTCTTTTCTAAAATTTCAAATCTCTTTGGCCAGGATCTCACGTTATGAACCATTCCGGTAATATTTTTCATCAATAACCCCATCCACCACCTCCAACCCATCCATCCCGGGCTCTTTGAACCCGAATATCAACTCCAAAAAAACCATGATAATCCGGTAGGTGGCGCCCCAGAGCACATCTGTGCCCACCATGGTCCGGTGCAGGAAGCAGGGGAAATGTTGAAACCCGCCACCTTTCTCCGGCCCTTTCGGCGCGTTGAAAAGCAGCTTGTATTGCGCATAGTTGTCTTTATTCAGAAGCTCCCGCAAGGGGATGTGAACAATTTTTTCAACTTCCCGGTTGATAAAAAAGCGCCCCTGACTGCGAATCCAGCCCACAAAGGGAAAGATCTCCCGCCGAAACATCACCAGGCGCTGGGGCGGTAACGGCCCGAGAAATTGAACACCCAAAGGGTTCAACGCCATCTCCTCGAAACTCTCCCTGATGCTGGTGGCAAAAAGAAGCGACAATCGCCTGGCCTGTCTGGGCCTTTCCTTCTGCCATTTGGACCAATAGGGCCAGCGGTAAAGGGGGAAAAAAGGAAGCCTCATGAATTGTGCCAGCTTCGGGTCCAGGCCATGGGAAATGGCACCGCCCGGGAAACAAAGGTCTCCCGGTTGTTTAACCACCCGGGAGCGCTTATTGAGAACCAGACAGGGGGTATGGGATAAACCGGAATTCGGGCATTTCCCACTGAGCGGGAAAAGAACGGCCGATGCCCCCGGGGATTCAGCCACCCCTCGGGGGAAAAGGCGTTCCCCCATGCTCTGCTCCTGGAGGATTTCCTGAATATGACTAGTTAAACGGGAAGAATCCTCCAGTAGATTTTCCCTTTCCATCAAAAACTCCTGTAATAAGCGTGCAGGGTGATAATTGACATCTCTTTGGAATTTACGTACTCTCAGAGCCTCGACAAACGAGCAACTGCTACTGATAAAGAGGACCGTAAACAAAGCCCTGATGCCAGCCCTGCCCTACAAGTGGAAAGCCCTGATCACCGTGGCCATGGGAACCATGATGGCCACCATGGACGTCAGCATCACCACCATCGCTTTCCCCGAACTGACCCGTGTATTTCAAACGGATCTTGCCACGATCATGTGGATTGTTGTGGCCTACATCCTGGTCAGCAGCAGCCTGATGCTCGTTTTCGGAAAAATAAGCGATTTTATCGGCAGGAGCCGGATTTATACCGCAGGCATGGCGGTCTTTACATTGGGTATGGTTGCCTGCGCCCTGGCCCAGAATGTGGAACAGATCATCATCTTCCGGATTGTCCAGGCCCTGGGAGCGGCCATGTCCATTGCCTGCGGAACAGCCATCGTCACCGAAGCCTTTCCCGCCAATGAAACCGGGAAAGGGTTGGGGATGCTCAGCATGTCCGTCTCCGCGGGATTTATAATGGGTCCCATTATCGGCGGTTTTCTTCTGGAATGGCTGGATTGGCGATCTCTGTTTTACACGAGAGCCCCCATCGGCATCTGCACATTTTTGATGGCCATGGCCCTGCTCAAGAAAGATGTGGTCCGGTCCGGTAAAATCAAGCTCGACATTGTGGGAACCCTGACCTCTTCCGCCGGTCTTTTCTGTCTGATCTTCGGCATGTCCCATATCAAAAATCACGGCTTTCAAGCACCCATCGTTCTTCTTTTGGTTGGGAGCGGACTCGTCATATTGTTTCTCTTTATCCTGGTGGAACGTCGGGCAACGGATCCCATCGTCGATTTGGCGCTTTTTAAGAATCGCACTTTTTCATATGCCATGGCCGGCCTTCTGCTCTTTTTCCTGGCCGTACCCCCCTACATTCTTATCATGCCCTTTTACCTCATGGAAGGCATCAATCTCTCTCCACTGGAATCGGGGATGCTGATGGCCGTGGTCTCCATGGTCACCATGGTCGCCAGTCCACTCAGCGGTACCCTTTCCGACCGCTTCGGGCCGGTCTGGCCCTCGGTATTCGGCGCGGGCGCCACTGCCGCTGCTTTTTTCTGCATGCTTGGGTTTAACCTTCAAACGGAAATTGCGACCATCATTCCCATCCTGATCCTGCTGGGCCTGGGTGTGGGGACTTTTCAGCCGCCCAACAACAGCACCATCATGGGCGCTGTGGAGCGAAAAAGACTGGGTTCTGCATCAGCCCTTATTGCCACGGAACGACAGGTGGGTATTTCACTTGGAATGGCCATGTCAGGGGCCATTTTTTCCGCCAGGCAAACCATGTATCAGGGCGTACTGAGTCTTGAAGGATGGAGTAATGCGCAAGCCCTCAGGCGCGCCATACCTCCCGCCTATCAGGAAGTGCTCCTCATATCCGTATTTCTGGCATTTGGCGCCATGGCTTTCGCCCTGATGTCTGCCGGGGGGAAAACCAAAAAAAAGCCGAAAAGGGTCCTTCCCACTTGAGATAAACCATCCTTTTCGGCTTCAGGCAAATCTGTTGATTATATGGACCACTTTAACAACGAGGCGCCCCAGGTCAACCCAGCCCCGAAACTCACCAGGAGGACATTGGCGCCGGGCGCCAACCGCCCCTCTCCATAGGCCTCATCCATGGCAAGGGGAATGGAGGCTGAAGACGTGTTCCCATACCGCTGAATATTGGTATAAACCTTATCCATGGGGAGTTTCAAATTCTTGGCCGTAGCCTGAATAATGCGAATATTGGCCTGATGGGGAATCATGATATCCACATCTGCTTCTTCCATATCATTATGGGTGAGCGCCTCCCTGGCAATGGATGTCAAGCAATTGATAGCCCGTTTAAAAAGACGATTCCCCTCCATTCGAAGGTGAAAAGATTTTTGATCAACGCAACTCAAGATCTCCGGAAGACTTAATTTTCCTTCTGATGAATACAGAAGATCTCCGAGACGGCCGTCAGACTTCAAATGGGTGGACAATATCCCGCCATCGCCTTTTTCCGCGGTTAACACCACGGCGCCCGCTCCGTCCCCGAGGAGTACGCAGGTCCCGCGGTCTTCCCAGTTCAAAATGGTGGAAAGCCGCTCCACCCCCATAACAAGCGCCGTTTTACAGGTGCCGCATTGAATCGCGTTGTTGGCCATTGAGAGAGAATACAAAAACCCCGAACATCCGGCTGAAACATCGAAAGCCGCAGCGTTTGAAGCACCCAGGGCCTCCTGCACCATACAGGCGGCAGAGGGAAACTGTCGGTCCGGTGTGACCGTTCCCGCCACGATCATATCCAGTTTGTCAGGTGAGATGCCTGCCATATCCAGAGCATTTCGTGACGCCCGGGCCGCAAGATCCGTAGTGGTTTCATTCAGGTCTTTTGATGAAATACGCCGCTCTTCAATACCGCTTCGCCGTACAATCCATTCATTATTGGTATCTACAATGCCCTCAAGGTCCGCATTGGACAATATCCTTTTTGGCGCCGCTGAACCGGTCCCAACAATCCTTCCTCTTGGCATACTTGCCATCTTACATATATCCTTCCAGAACCAATAATTTTCGATCTGTGACTGTTGGAACGGCTAATCCCAAAGGTGCAAATGTTTTCAGAAGGGTTACATTCGCGTCACATTTGACGCGGAAAGACCTTTCTCACCTTCTTCGATGTCAAAGGTCACCGTTTCACCTTCCTGAAGGGTTTTGAAGCCTTCCCCGTTAATGGCGGAATGATGAACAAACACATCAGAGCCACCTTCCTGCTCAATAAAACCAAACCCCTTTTGATCACTAAACCATTTTACGGTTCCCGTCGCCATAAATCAAACCTCCTGTTTTCAAAAAATTTTTCAAAATCACAATCTGCTTAAACCCATTTTGTATAATTATATGGTTGTTTCATGTCAAGGGAAAAGTCGATTCTGGGACCGCTGATATTGGGATTCCGTGGGATTCCGGGGACCGGGATTCCGGGGAAAGTATATCTATTTCTTGACACGGGGTCCACTTAAGTAAGATCAACCCCATGCTTTTTTGCACGGCAGGAACTGCAAGAGTGGTGACGGGCGTTGTGACCATATATTCCCTCGAATTCGCGACCATTTTTATTGACCACCCGGATTAGCTGTATTATTATACAGATATTAACAACGCAAATGGAGAAAGGAGGAACGTATGGAACAGATCAGGGTAAATCTAACCATTGAGCGCCAAGTATGGAAAAGCTTTAGCGAGCTTGTGCCGAATCGCCAGAAAAGCAGGGCCGTCAATGAGTTATTAAGAAACGAAATCGCAAAAAAAATCCGGCAAAATGAGGAAAAGGCATTGAGTCTGGCATTTGCCGAGGCTTCAGAAGACAAGGACCGTCAGACCACAATTAGCGGGTGGGAATCATTGGACGCAGAGGGGTGGGATTAAATGGATCAGGGAGACATATACATTGTCAATTTGAACCCGACAGTTCGTAACGAAATCGGCAAAACCAGGCCAGGGTTGATCATTTCGATAAATGCCATGAACCACAAATCGCCACGCCTGGTTGTTGCCCCCATAACCTCAACAACCCACAAAATATACCCCTTTGAAGTATTTCTCCCCCGGGGTACAACCGGTCTTGAAAAAGATTCAAAAATAATGGTGGATCAATTGAGGAGTTTGGACAAAAAGCGATTGGTGAGAAAAATTGGCAGCATTGACAAAAAGGCCTTATCCAAAACCTGCGCCATAGCCCAACGGCTTCTTTCAGTCGATTGAATAAACGTCTCTGTCAGTCTGTGGCTAATTCCCTATGGGTTCGATGCAGACATCCTTTCTATTTCGTTTCATCAGCTTTAGTTTATTCCTCAAAACCCATTTCAAAGGAACGGCAATTTTCTTTTTCATGGCCGGAGAAGCTGATCCGATCATCCAGCCTCCGGCCTTTATGAACCACCGGTTGTGGCTTCTGTCTCTCATGACTCAAACTTTTCAATTCAAATTCACGGCAAAGACACTCTTCATAGGCCGACTCAAACAACCCCGGACCCAGCGCCTTATGCACTTCAATGGCCGCCCCAATGATTTTACGGCTCAATTCGTTGCTGTCCATTCCCATTTATCTCATTTTTTACCGCAGAGACGCAAAGAACACAGAGTTTTTTTTAATTCTTAATATCAGTTCTCAGCGTCCTCTGCGTCTCTGCGGTGATATCTTAACGCCTACCAAACGCCGCCCTTATGGGATCAGGAACCCGCTCTTTATAACCTCAACCACATCCCCTACCGCCGGTCGTCGCCCATTCAGACCCCAGATATTATCGGTCATGACCGAAAGGGTATTCTCCTCCGTCTTTTCCCCCGCCCCCCGAACCGGCATGCACCCGCAAAACACGCCGGCAAAAATCACACAAAAAGACCTTAACGCTCCTCTTCAAGGTTCTCATCCGAGGGAAAGGGGTCAAGACTGCAGACCCCCACCTTGCATTTTCTTCATTTTGTTGACTATGACCTCTGTTGCACATATAATGTTAAAGGACGGTGAATTGAGTTTTGGAATACAAATTGGAGGTTTGCACATGGAAACAATTAATGCAACCGTATCAAGCAGGGGCTATATTGTTTTGCCTGCTCGTCTCCGAAAAGAAATGAACATAAAAGCAGGCACAAAAGTCTTGTTAAGCAGAGAAGAGAATAAGAGTATTTTGCAACCGGTCAGTTCTTTTACCCGGAAACTGGCTGGTCTGACCGTTCAGAGCTTTGGGGCAAATCCCGATGAGGTTGAAAAATTCATTGACAGAGAACGGGAAGAACGATGAAAATCATTGCACCTTCAGTGCTTAAGAAAAAAATTGCCTGCAAAAAACTATTGGTCGATACCAACATCATCATTTATTTAACAGACTCGATCGAGCCCTACGAACCACTTTCCAGGCTGATACTTGAAATGATTGAAACGGGTGCCGCTTCTGCTGTGCTGTCGATTGTTTCTGTCGCAGAGGTTATGAAGGGGCCAATAAACAAGGGACAACACCGTAACGCGCGAGATGTCAGAAATTATCTCTTTAATTTTCCAAATATCTACTGTCAGGAAATAACAATGGACGTTCTGGGCCATATGGGAAAAAATAATTTGATCGACTGGTCAAAATTGAGAACCATGGACAGCCTGGTAATCGCTTCAGGTTTGGAAAATGACGTGGATTTATCCATTTCCAACGACGCTCACTTTAAAAAAGCGATTCCCGGCAAAAGATTCCTTTCGCTTGGTGCGCTGTAAATCAGAGTTTGTCCCCCTTACCTAAATGACCTCAATATGTAAAAATGATTCCACGTCACTTCTACGGTCGGACCTTTGCCGGGAGATACCTTCTCGCTCTGGTCAGGATTCTGGTTTGGGTTTGGGGGTCTTTGTTTGGGGGTTTGGGGGTCTTTTGGGGATCAAATCTTTGATTGACTCATGTTTGGTGAAGAGGACTCATCAAAGGGCGTTTCCTAAACGAACCGTTCCACTGTTCGTTTAATGCCTTCTATTGCTGCCACTTATCTTTATAGGCTCACGTTCTTCACCATTTTGTTACTCAACCCAATTTTCCAGACGCAGACTAACAACTCTTTCAAATTCTTTGACGTTGTTAGTCACCAATGTCATCTCTTGCGACCGGGCTAGACCTGCTATGAGGAGATCATAAGGACCAATTGGCATTCCTTTCTTTTCAAGTTGAGCACGAATAATTGCGGCTTCTATGGCAGAGAAACGATCCAGGTTAATAATTTTCAATGGTAAAAGGAATTTAGCAAGGGCATTCTTTGAACGTTGCGGATATCGACTTTTTTCGACACCATATTCAAGTTCGAATAGCGTAATTGCGGAAATTGCAACATCTTGTGGTGAATGTTGCCTGAATCGCTCGAGAACCTCCGGTGGACGTTTTCTAATGAGATATATGCAGATATTGGTATCAAGCAGATAGCGCATTAAAAAGACTCTCTTTTCTGCATGAGAGGCTGATTACGTCCGTCTTCCATAAAGTCCTCCGGGAACTCACTAAGAGAGTCGAACAAAGAGTCCCAAGTCGTTTCTATCGGCTCCAGTATCACCTGATTGCCGTTCTTGTATATTTTCACCTCATTACCAGGAATTCTAAATGCCTTCGGCAGCCTTACTGCTTGAGAATTGCCGCTCTTAAATAATTTTGCTGTTTCCACTTTCTCGCCCTCCTCATTGTATATACTTTTAATATCTACATCTTCAGGCTTAAAGTCAACCGAAAAGAGAGGGCTGCCGGTCATGGGAAGATTAAAAAGATGAACGTCCAACATCGAACATCGAACGTTCAACATCGAATGGAAAACGGGCCACCACAGTTTACGGTTTCCGGTTTAGTTTCGCTAACCTAAAACTGACCCCCAAAAGAACAAAACGACAACCGAAAATTGCCCCCCCTGAGTGGTCCTCTGGTAAGAAGGATTGTAAAAAACATC
>Ga0257125_1003421_pt1 | contig 11301 bp, 10 predicted proteins | sample SI106_200metaG_FD_190183 | JGI IMG/M metagenome (GOLD analysis project Ga0257125, IMG submission 190183) | Marine microbial communities from Saanich Inlet, British Columbia, Canada - SI106_200 | ecosystem: Environmental > Aquatic > Marine > Inlet | place: Canada: British Columbia | collected...
ACTAAAGGATGTCCGGCGCTTCCACTCGCTTGAGTGTACTCCCTTTCGGGATAGTCGTTGCACCTTCAACTAAAGATTAGCGGTCTCTAGAAGCTTGGCTCAGGGTTGTCTTTCATTTTAGAAAAAATGTTAAGATGTCCTCTGAATTCACCGGATTTTTCGACAAGAATTACTTCTTGAAGCGGCCCACTTTTAAACCGTTGTTGGATAGAAGGTCTTTATTTCACTACCGTTACTGTAAGTAGCATATGTTTTGATATCACTTTTAGATGAGAAATCTAACTGTAAGAAATCTGGAAGATATTCGTTAATGAATTTAATCTTCTTTAGATTCTCAATCGCACTCTCTTTCTTAAAGTTTAGAATGACAGCACGATTCTTAGGATAGAATCTCATCGCCCAATCTAATAAGGCAGCAGAAATTGTGCTCTTGCCAAGCTGTCTACTCGCCATCAATAGACTGTTATGATATAAATGAGCACTTCTAACATATCTTTTTAACTTAGGGTGGAAACGATCATTTAAGTAATCACTTATTCCACCGGTGGTCTCGAACTTGACGTACTTATGAATGTAATATAGTGGTTTCGTTCGACAAACCATGTATTCTTTAATTTTTGCTTCACTTAAATTCAAATGTTTAGTATTTGATTTGTTGCTTTGTATTTGAAATCCCACTTTTCTAATTAAATTATTAAGTGACACTACTTATTACCTCTAGCTATAGCTCTAATTTCAGTTTCAGTCTCGATTTACAACTTACACACTTTGAGTGATGACTATGTTATTTAAATTCCACCACCAATACACTCTAACGAATTTTAACATCATTAATTTATCAGTGATGGTTGGAAGTAATGTATCTGACTCTACTACTTCAACTCCATCGTTTAATGGTGTTCCGTAACTGTCATAAACTAACACTGATACTGACATTACTAGATCGCTGTAATCGTGTATTAAATCGACTATTTGGCTGTTGTAGAATTTTATGTCGACGCCAGTGGCATAATCGTTCAAATATGTTGCTACTAATAATTCTATGTCACTATAACTTGTCGCGAAATCTGTTGTTGAATCTTTATATTTTATACTTATACTTATATTTAGCGGCAAGATTAGATTAGAATCATATTGTTGTGTCAATACTTTCTGACTGAAATAGGATTCACAAAATGTAGTATTAAGAAACCTAGTCTGCACACTATCAGACATAATCCGATTACTCTTGATATTCGAATTAGCTGTAAAGTCGAAGATTTGATTGTTAACATAATCCGCATCCTCATACTCTGTCTCTAGTGCTGTTGGACGTTCATAACTTAAAAGTGGAATATTACTGATATAAGTACGATTATCTTCAGCTATATATTTTATCAACACTAACTGATCGTCAATCTTATATGTTTGTTGAAATAAATTTGTAGTAGCTCGAAATTGAAGAACTGATGATAAATAACAATCAATAATAATATTAGTTTCTTCTGTTAAAAAACCATCATATTCGTAATAATATAGATCCTGTTCTTCATCATAAATAACCGCAACATAATCAGTATTTAAGCTATTAATTTTTATATTAAAAGTATATTCCGAATCAATTGTCTGATAAGATCTTATATACACAGTACTTATACTTGTATCTTTATCAAAAACTATATTGATGTGTGATATTGGTGGTGTAACACCAGACAGAACTTCACTTATAATAGGATATTCAACTATGTTATCATATAGAAAATAACCCTCGAACCAATCAAAAAAATCATTATATTTATAAACAAAAGGACTAGTTAAGGTCACATCTTTGTCATATAACAATGTTACGGTTACACTATTAATAGATGGGTCAAAAGTCGTTGTCAATCGAATATATAGTCGATCACCAATAACTACCCAAGAATCATTAACTAGTTGATCTAATCTAGCTGTCAGGATTTTTGTTAAAGTTGTAGTTACTGAATCTTTCAAAACAGTTATACTTTCTGGTTGAAAGACAAAATCTTTATTATCAATATAATAAGTTATATTGGTAGTTGTACTTGCATATAAATTCCAATCATAAAAATCATTAGTTAAATCAACAGTCTCTGATAAATCTACAGTGAATTCTGGAAAATTAATTTGTTCTACAGCTTCTGCTCTAGTACCACAATTCTCAGATGTTGGTGTAGTATTACCATCATCAATAAAATAAACTTTACCATCAATATCAACATGATCTTTATCAACTGTCCAATAACTATCATAAGAATTAGTTCTTCCAAAAATCTTATAATATTCTGCTTCAGGAACCACATCCCAAATTAATGATATTGCTTGTCCAGTTGTAACAATAGTTGCTGTAATAGAGTCTGAGGGTATAGCTCGATAAAACTTATCAACAGCCACTATCTTATAATAACATCTACCAATAGTAAGAATGCTTCCAGTATAAGTATCAAGAATTGTTGCAGTTAAATTCTTAATTACGTCACTCTGATAATCCAGACACTTATATGTGTAATTAGTAGTATACAAAATATTCTTATACTGATCTCTTAAAGTTCGACATAAATAAAAGTTATTATCTATAAATTGACTTTTCTTAAAAACAACATCAAAGTCTTTTATATAACTTTCAAAAGCATTAAAAAAATCAGTTTTATTAATAAGATTATCTCTTGATTGTACCCAATTCACAATATCATTTTTTAATTCACTATCAGTAGGGATATCAGTACCACCGGCAACACTGTAAGCATCAACTATAAAATTTGTTGAAGTGAAAGGTTGACTTCCACCACTACTTTCAACTATATCATTACTAGAGTTATAACCAACTACGGTCATTTCTCCACTAGCTGTACCATTTTGTCGTGCTAATGAATTCACAGTAGATGCTTTGGTATATTTAACATCAACAACCATTGTTGCACCTGGAACGTGAACTCCATGATAACCATTACCAGTTTCAATTGTATACAACTTTTCAGATTTTTGAGTTAAATAAACAGATTTAGATATTGACGTGTCGAAACTTTTAACTCTTGAAATAGTATATTCTTCACTTGTTCCACCAACTACTTTAATATTAACAGTCAAATCTGTTATTTGATCTTCATCTGATATTACAATATTATAGGGATAATAATCACCATAATCATAACTAGGAATTACTTTAGTATAACTAACTGTTTCATATTGTGTTAAATTATAAATTGGTACTTTAATAATTTTCGACGCTGAAGAGACTAATCGTTGACGGTCATTATCACTAGTGATCTGACAATAATATTTCTCTTCTCCAGTAATTCCTTCTTCTATAAAAACATATTGACTGTCTGTTCGAAACTCATAACTACCAATTGTAACAGTCATTGGTGATGGTAAAGTTATTTCACGCCTATAGACATTGGTTAGTTTTCTTGGAAAATCAGACATGTCTAAAGTGAAAGTACCATTTACTGTTGCAGCAACAGCATTACCAATAAAATATCCATGTTTACTAGCATGTAAATAAAGATTCTTATTTTCTTCCGCTGTTGCTAAAAAACCTTCTTTAAAAAGATAATCATAGTATTGTTTAAGATCATAATTAGTCCAAGCAAAGAGATTCATTATGAATCCAACAAAACCATGATAATTAATCTTTAAATCATTAAACTTATAATCGTTTTTGAGAATATTAACATAATAGTCAATAAAATCTTTTGGATTCGTAAGCATTTATATAAACCTCTAAGTCTAAGTCTAAATTTCTAATCTTTGATGTTACTTTATTAAATCTAACCAACTAAATTCAAAATTTTCTGTCATAAAAGTTTCAAACTCAGTTTTAAGCCAAGAATTTGTTTTTAATCCTTCTACATATTCACGATACGCAATACAAGTATACTCAAATGGAAGCATCGTTATTTCATTTGTAAGACGAGATCCAATTAGATCTTTAGATGGTAATGTTAATGGATAAACACCAACACACTTACCGATATAAGAAATCTCTTTCATATCAAGTATGTACTTAACCACATAAAATGATGCCAGATAATCTTGAGTACCATAAAAATCTTCTGCATCTTCATTGTCTGGATCTATATATTTTGCAGCTGGTTTAATAGCACCTCGCAAGATATCTCGTATATATTGTACCCATAACAAGTGAAATTTATAAACAACTAATGGATTCGCCTCAATAAATTGAACTGATACTGATTCTGTTTCAATTACGTCTGCAGCATATGCAAGAGCGCCAGTTCTAGACTGTACTTGTGCATTTTGTACTTCAGTTTGAGGTGGAGTAAAATCACTTGCAAAAAATGGATATACTTTCGAGAAATCTTTAAGAGTTGCTATTGGCTCTGGTGCAACATCCATATATTGTAACACGGTATCAAACATAGAACTACCTTGTTCCATCATTTTCTTACCATCATCATATTCAGCAGCACTAAAATTTGGTGGTATCATGAATAAAAGAGTATAACCCGTAACATCTGGGTTATAATCAGTATACAAATAATTATAGAATTTCTTTAATGGACCATTATCAGCTAACATGAGATTAACTAATTTAGCTAGTCCAAGTGTAACAAGTGATCCCATTATTAACCTCTAAGTTTTATAGCTGTCTACAATTTTAATTATTGTGACAATTGAGTTTAACTAAATTGTGTTCTAATGCATATATAATAACATTCCGAATCTTAATTTTATGAACATTACTATACTTATTAAAATTAGATCTTAATTTTTCTTTAAAGAACGTATCCAACATTTTATCAAGTAATCTCTGAATCTTATTAACTTCAGTATTATTCTTACTACTAATCACATTCTTACGAACATTATTAGTGAAATTTCTCTTACAAATATCTTCTTTTGAATTTATGTTACATCTAGATAATATTAAAACAATAAGATTTTCTACTATATCATAATTACGTTGTATATGTATGTAATCAAGTATCTGTTCAATAATCTTAACTGAGACATTTGTTTTCTTATTAACTTCAGATACAAAATTTTGAGAGTACTTATTTGATTTATTCAAAATGATATAATCAGTTGTTTTAGATACTATATTATCTCTGTTATGTGTAGATGCATAGTCTTCATATCCAGTAACATTTTCATCATCACCCATATTATTTCGTACCATTTTAGTAGACAAATATGTCCCATCTTTTTTAGCTTTCATATATATTGGTAATAATCCTCCTTGAGCTTCTGACTTTCCTGTTTGAATATTTGTGCGTGCATTAAATACAAATATTTGTCTTACTCTTGCCCAACTTTGCTCAAAGAGTCTTTTCAACTTAATTATATCTCTGTTTACTTCTGGACCATACTTTTTAAGAAGTGTTGGCATAAAGTAATCTTTTAAGAGAGATACTGGATTTTCATACTTGCTTAATACATGACGATTAGTTAATTCATTACTGATAACATACTTCATAACCCGTTTGTCACAATACTTGAAGAACTTACTTTTTCGACCATTCCATATTTTCATTAACAAAATCATTAATGCATTTTTTGCGAACATTTCTTTCTTTTCAGTGACTCCATAGTATATAAAAAGCAGCAAGATCTGATAGTATGGGTCAGAGTGCATTTTTGTTAATGTTTTTCCCCAATCTGCATGAATAGCCTTATCAACTTCTTTTGGATCTAAATGAAGTGTCTTATAAAAGTTATTAACGGGTACCAATGGTAAACTAAATTTAAAACAAAAACTTTCATCAGATGCTATATTTTGTGAATAAGCTGTCGATATTATCTTTGTCATTTCAGTATATATACGTCTTTCAATTTTCTTATCAAGCAACTGTGGAAGTATTTGCGATTTAAATAATTTTTTTATCTCAGACACTGTAGATCTCCTTGATTATACACTAGCAGCAAGATAATTAGAAAGTTTTTGAATTTGACCTCTAAAAGTTTCTACTAATTTAACTAATTTGGGTTGATCAAAAATCAGTCCAAAATCTTCAGATTCTGACAAGTGTTGTACTCGTAACCAATTAACTCCAGGAAATGCTATTTTTACTAAAACATCTTCCAATACACAAGATTTAATACTAAATTTCAAAGATTCATCCGGATCATTATTTTCAGAGATTAGTTTTTTAGCGATTGGCATCGATCTTTCTGAATACTTTTCAATTCTTTTCTCTGGTGTTAATGAATAAAAAAGATTATCAATAGTTTCTGTTAACACTTCAGATACTTTCTTTTCAACTGTTTCTATTGAGTTTTCAAGAAGTGTTGCATCAATATCTCTACCATAAATAGTTGGTTTGATATTAACAAACTCATAAATATTCTTGATAGTTCGATAAGTTTGTGCTAAAAGCTCTGACGCACTTTTACTATAAGAGTCATCAAGATTTTCCAATAGATGTTTATAATAAAGAAGATCGATAGCTACCTTACCTTCAAAAGTTACATCATCATATGGCTCATAAATATCTTTAGCGAAATCAGCACGTTTCAGTTTATCTGCTGCTTCCATCAATACACTTGGTTTATGAGTTTTCTTTACATATGCACGCTCTTGTAAAAGAGCATTACGAGCTATACTCATAATTTCATTTTCTTTCTCGACATCACATAAGAACATAATTATTTCTCCTATTAATTTAATAATTCTAATATTTAATATTTTTTGTTAAGACTATTTGTTTTAACAAATGAGTCTAATGCTGTTCCAGATATTTTTTCAGCAGAAGACATAAACATAAACTTGTAATAATACTCTTTACGATTTTCATCATAAACAATAACAGAAGGTATTTTTAATTTATTACTAAGAACCTTAATCATACCTTTTATATTATTTTGACTTATTTTTCCTACTTGATACATTTGATCTTTAGATAAAAGTCTTTTTAAATCAGATGCCATATAAGCTGTATAAACTGCTTTTAAAACATCAGTTGTAATAACCATTGTGTAATTTGGAAAATCAATTACATCATTTACTTTAGCATCAATTTCTACATCTAATACCTGAATATATTCACACAAAGCAGACTGTAAACGATATAAAAAGAAAAAGTTAAAGATAACAAAAAGAGTATCAGTCATCTGTGGTATGTATGTTCTTCTTACTTCATTACTATCTATTCCTAAATTATAAGTCATTGCTGACGTGTAATTATTACCACCACTATTATTAGAGTAAATATCTCTCATAAACTCTTCAATTGATGAGTATATGGTTGTTCTTGCTATCTTAAGAATAGTTTTTCCGTTTTTAACTATTTGTGAAAATACATTTTCAAGTCTTTTAGTTTGTGATAAACATTGTGAAGCAAACTTATGAATACTCGAAGTGAATTGATCAAGTGTATCCATATCAAAATTAACTGTATCTACTGTACTACTTCCTCCACCACCATCACCAAAAAATACTCTTATATCACCTTGTAACTCTCGATCGATAGATGATAAAGATACACACATTTTCTTGAGAAGTTGAATTTTCTCATTCGCTTCATCTGGTGAATATTGACTTAGACTGTTCTTAATCTCTGTTACAAATGTATCAAAAATAAGTGTTTGTATCTTTTGATTAAGTTTAGAATCTATATGTTTTTCTTTTAATTCTAAGAAATTTAGTCTATAAGCTGTAGTTATTTCTTGTGTAGGAGGTCCTTGTTGTCCAGGTCCTACTGCTCCTCCAGCAGTTGTGTTTACTGGATAAAGTGTATTGAAAACTGATGAAAGAAAAACTGATCCTGGTACTGCCATTAATTGCATAAACTGGTCGTGCATATTGGTAAAGATTTGATATTGATTGGAGCTAAGTTTCATTACTGTTGTTTCCATGGAATTGTTACTTATATCTAAACCAATTTGTTGTTTAAGCAGGTTTGGATCTAATACGAACCTAAAAAATAATGATAAGTCATCTAATGAATTCTTTATTAATTTTAACATATTGAAAAGATCTGTTTCTTCTTTTTTATCATATTCTTTTTCAGGGGCAAGATCTCTTTCTTCGATCGGTTCTTCCTTTTTGCTCATGAATTTTCTAACAAACCAACTACTAAATTTTCCTAATTGTGATCTGTTTCTAAAACCAGGATTATTTTTTGCCCATTTTACAAGACCTTTTGCACCACGTTCAGTGTTTGTAAAACTTGTAAGTAAAGTTATCCAATCTTTTTCACGAGTCTTTTTTAACACTCTTACTATCTTTTCTACATTCGAATACCTGTCTAATGGTGTTTTAGTAGCTATTGCTATAAGCAAAACATAAATCAATGGATATGTTGGAACAGAATAATCTTTTGTACCAACAATAACAGGAACATCTATTAGATTATTTAGAGTTACTATTTCAATTTGTGGATGTAATTTCTTAGTTCTAGCATCAGTTAGTAAGTACTTCATAATCTGATTTGTTTTTGTTTCAACCCGCTGTTGTAATTGATACGATGAAGAATTATCATTATAATTTGGCATGTTACCAGTCGATAAGTCACCCATTGTACCTCTACTAGTTAAAACAGCGTTCCCGATCATTTGTGCTACGTTAGATTGTTGTTGATTAGAAGGTGGTATTTGTGATGCCATTTGAATGATATTTAAACTGTTGCTTACGAAGATCTCACGCAAGAATGATATTGAAAGAAAAGCCCTTAAACCGTTTTTAAATTCCATTTGATTCAAGACGTCGGCAAAGAGTATCGGATAAACATATATCAATCGAAATTGCTGATCTCTTATTTGTACTGGTTGACGTAAACCAACAGTTGCTTTGGAATAATTCGCCATACCTGGTGTGTTCACATTTATATCTCCTTGCTTTTTAATTTAAATATTTTTAACTACTTGTTCAGTAGCTTCAGCAAATATTATTTGATCCTGAAGAATACTTAATCTAGTTAACGCCTCTAATGCATCTTGTTCTTCTTTTTCAAATCTTCTAGATACACTATTTTGTACTCTGACAGAGTTCTTACCAAAATGTACCATAATACTTTCTTTGTTTTTTCTACCTCTTTCTTTATATATAGCTTTAATAATATCATAATCAGACATATCCGATAAATCAACACCCTTTAAAGCCTGATTAAATATACTTGTTTTACCACCATGTTGTACACTAGTTGACCATAATACATCTTGTAAAACTTTACTTCTGTCATTTACATCTAATCCTAAATCATTTTTAACTTTTTCAGATAACACATCATAATGAGTAATCTTTATAAATTCATGTTGTAGTAATCCAAAGTCTTTATCAGTTTCAGCTATCTCTTTCCACTTCTCTGTAAATTTCGATGAGCCAGGTTGCATTCCAATAAATTGATTTGCATACCGTTTACCACTATTTGGATCTCTAAGAAATTGACCTGTAGTACCTCCAGTTTTACCTTTACTAGTCATTTGATATGTACCGTAAGAAACTCCACCGGCATCACCTTGACCACTTGATACTGTACCAGCACCATTTTGTCCTGATTCATATTTAGCTGATAGTAATCCTAATTCATTTTCTTTTAACATTTTAATTCACCGTTACTGTTATAGTTACCGTCGTTTTTTATGTGGACAAACATCTCCGAATAAGCAAAAGAAACACTTACTAGGATCAACAAATTCGTCATCTAAAGCAACTTCTAAATTATTATCCATATAATAATTTACACGATCAATTTTATTCTTAACATGATCCATATGTTGAGAAATATCAAAAGTACTTAGATCTAATAAAAGATTTGTCATAAAAAAGAAAGTATTATGTTTACTATTTAAAGTCTTTTTGACTTTCCGTACCACTTCAACCGCTTCATCTAGTGAATCTATATCATATGCTAAAATATCATGTGCAACATATATAAACTGTATATAATCAATTTTATAACTGTCTTGTCTTGGTCTGGGACTTCTAGTTACTTCAGTATCTGTTTTAGCTTCTTCTAAATAATTTTCTAAAATATATTTATAAGATAGTGTTTGATAGAAGTCATTAATTCTTGGGGTTCTAGTTTTGATAATCTTACGATAATCATTATACGGTAATGATTTTATTTCTACTAATACATTATTATTAATCATATCATCAATTCTTCCACTAAATCTAATTGATGGTATTTTTAAAGATATTTCATCTTCTGTAAACTGCTTAGTATTATCTTGAATGAACTCATGAATTGCTGTACCTATAGCTCCTCGTAATGTAATGGGAGCCCATTTATTAGCATAATTTCGAACTGGTGTACTGCGTAATTTATGAATTATATTTAAGATACAACTAGAAGATACATCATAAGAACTCATATACTTTTGGTTTATTATATTTTGTTTATTTGTATTTGATGTCTTTATATATAATTCTTTTGTAAATTCATCTAAGTCGAAAAATCTAGGGGCAAGATCTGGTTGTGGTTCTAATGTTGGTATATGTTGTGGTTCTAGTATTGGTTCTGGTACTATTTCTGGTTTGGGTGTTGGTATAGTCGGTTCTGTTTGTTGATTATTTGATTGATCTTTACCTAGAAAATTTTTAAAATCCAAATTGTTCGCCTCCACGAATATATGTGTGTTTACAAAATGTTTACTTGTATTTATATTATTTCTGTATCAACATAGAATAATTAAAAATAATTTATCCTGCTCATTAATAGATCTTGCCGTAATATTGACGTAAACACTAGAACAAGATATTTCTAGTTCTTATTCTAGTGTTTATATCGACTAATAATCAACCACTTGATTCTGTAACTTCTTCACCACGTTCTGCTAAAGGCATAGTAGTAGGATTGCGAGATTTCTCAACACCTTGCCTAAAGAAAATTCCACCTAACCCAACAAACAAACTTCCAATTAAAGCTGTAAGTCCTATGTCTCCAGCAAAATATCCACCAGCGGCAGTAAGCATTCCAGCAATTGCTAATCTACTGGTTTTTTGCTTATACCAAGGAACTAATTTTTCTTGTAATCCTGCCATTTATGTAACCTCTACTCTAATAGGTTTATTTTTTCTTTTTGTCATTTGGAAAAAAGAAATAACACATAACATCAATAACGGGATTCACAATTCCATCAATCTTATCCCAACCCTTTTCACCAAGTACTCCGATAGCAATTGTTTTTACTGTTGTTAAAACCATCTCTTTTTTTTGGGCTCCAGAGTCTGGTTCTTCGTCAAATGCTTTTTCAGCAATTTTTAAAAGCTTCGGTAATTGCGCTAAAATCTGTAATGCTAATGCTATCCAACCCATAATGTTGAGCCTCCATTAAAAAATTTAACACTTCAATTTATAAACTAACTTACCACCACATCTAGGACAATAAGGTTGTGTA
>Ga0257125_1003422_pt1 | contig 11300 bp, 8 predicted proteins | sample SI106_200metaG_FD_190183 | JGI IMG/M metagenome (GOLD analysis project Ga0257125, IMG submission 190183) | Marine microbial communities from Saanich Inlet, British Columbia, Canada - SI106_200 | ecosystem: Environmental > Aquatic > Marine > Inlet | place: Canada: British Columbia | collected...
TCCAGACTTTGGCGCCCTATATCAGCGTAAAGGTATCGAAGAATTTAGAGTTGACAGTGTTCGTAAAGCCGTCACTTTGGTTAAAAAACAACCAGTAGATTTTATTGTTGCAGAGTTTTCCTATGCCTACAGCACCAACTACAGTGGCATCTACAAGTCTAACTTAGAAGTTTTATTGGTTAGTCTTATCAAGTATTCTCCCAATACCAAAGTAATCGTTCTGGCAAAGAAGAAAGAAATGCAATATCTTAATGTGCTTGATGTTGTGGATTATCCTGTGCATGGCGTGTTGCAATTGCCGGTTACCTCACTAACATCAATGGAAGGCTTGCTTTAAATAAGGTTGCTTTTCGCCAAATTATTTGTTGTCGAAATTTTCTTTTTACTTGGCGATAGATTCAAGATTTGATTAGCAGATTTTTGAGACTCTAGTCTGGCATGTAATATTGCCAAATAAACCAATATATATTATTGTTTTAATCCTGATCGACTTCTTATTAACCCAAACAATAACCCATTATCCATGCCTAATATATTGACACTTTTGGTATAAATATTTATTACATTGCATTATTTAATTTTGATAATTTATATAAATTATCAAAAATATTATTAATTATTTATAATTTTAATTGACATTAAATTTTAATTATTATATAATTAATTCAAAATTTACCAAAATAATCAATTTAAAATATGAATATGACAGACAGGCTACCACCAGAAACAAGAAGTGATCGTTTTAAACGCATCGCTACCAAGAGAACAAATGATCTAATAGATAAGATTAGAATTCTTGGAAATTGCTCCAATAGGAGTACTTATGAATACACAGAGGAAGAAGTAAATAAGATTTTTAGAACTATCGATAAAGAATTAAAAGAAGCAAAATCTAAATACTCGTCTAAGAGAGAAAAGTTTTCGCTGTAAAGATATTGGCAAGGAGTTATCTACCTTATGCTAATCGGATGGGTTTCAGTGTCTCATACGCTATTCCTCCCAGTCGTTAGGTTAAAGAAAACAGATGCGAATGGCAGGCGCAACCTGCCCCATATAAATTAAATTAAAGAGAATACTATGCCTTTAAAACTGAACATTTCACCTCGATTAATCCCTAATGTTGCAACTTTGTACAATGATACTAATCGTATTTTCATGGAGTACATAGATAACTCAATAGACAGTGCTGAAGAGTTTTTTGATGAAGTGACTAATTCCTACTCCAGAAATATCTTTATTACTTTAACGATGACAAGTGAAAGCGTTATAGTAGAAGACAACTGTTTTGGAATTACAAATTTTGAAAAAATTGTTCAAGAAGTGGGTAATTCTGACAAAAAAGCACAACCATGGACAAACGGGCAGTTTGGTTATGGTATTTATTCATTTCTGGCAGGGTGTAAAAATTTGAATATTGCATCGAAGTTGGAGACTGAACCATACGCAAAACAAATTTCAATAAATAGAAGCCAATTCGATACAGACCATCAGGATAATGTTGTGTTTCCAGATCCATCTGAGGTTGAATATGGGTATATTTCAGGCACAAGAATCAAATTATCTGGGTTCGATAAACATATGTGGAAGCAAATCGAGTTCCAAGTAATAATAAACGAAATTGAAACTCATTTTGAGCATCTATTAAAAAGAAGTAATTTGACAATTAAGTTGATTGATCAAGAAAAGGGAGTTGAATATACATGTAAGTCGTTTGATTACAGCCAATATGAAGGAGAAGAATACGTAGAAAGTCTATCTGAATTAAGGTTTACAAAAGGAAGAAAATATCCAAAAGAAAAAATATTAAAACCATTAAATCCAGTCAATATTTATCTTAAAGTTACAAATGGAAAGGCCATTAATAAGCCACCAGTATTTATCTCTAAAGGAAGAAGGATTGCAGAAATAGCAAAGGTGAATAGTTTCAAGTCAAAATATAAGAGTGAAATATGGAGACACCCAAGTTTGACTGGTTATATTGATTTATCAGATTTTTTAGAGCCAACCATTGCAAGAAATGATTTTAGAAACACTAATAACTCTACAGCGCTTTTTTCCATGCTTAAGGAGCTTGAGCCACTTATTTTAGATGTTATTCAGAATGTAAACAAAGAGTCAGAGTCGAAACATTACAAAACTCTTGAAAATGAACTTAATCGAGTACTATCAAAATTGGCCAAAATAGATGCAATGAACTTTAGAACAGAGCATTTGTCTGGACAAGATATAAATCTTCAACAAGGTGGTAGTGGACAAAGTATTGAAGATGGTCTTGGAACAGAACATCATAGGGATGGGCCGCTAAGTGGGGTTCCGACAGTAGATCCAAGTGATCCTAAAGATGATCCTTATGGTTTCGGACCAACAGATGAGGAAGGAAATAACATTTCTGATAATGAAGGAGAGGAAGATCTAGCATCAAATAAAGAAGCAGAAAACCCTTTTGAAGATACTGGATTTACAGGCGGAGAAAGGAAGAAGAGTGGCTTTAATATACAGTTTATTGATGGCGATCCTATTATTGACGAAGATACAAATAAAATGAAACGATCTCAGTTAATAGGGGGAAATATAAGGATTTTTAGAGAGCATCCAGATTTTGAGAATAGGATTAAGTATTCACAAACAAAAGAGCCTAAGGTTAGTCAGAGACTGATTACATATTTAGCTGGTGAAATTACTGTCCATTATAAGGATATACTTCAAATTAGAGAGGGGCAGCCTGAATATAATGTACGTATGTTTGAAGATTTAGTTGAATTTATATACAAATTTGAAGATGGCCTTGAGCATTTGCAAGGTGAAAATTTATCGAAATATAGTGAATAAAATGGATATAGGTGCGCTTGTTAGAGATATAACCCCGTTGTATAACCAATATAAACAAGGGAAAAGTTCAATTTCTGGATCAGAGGCACTTGAAATAATGTGGGATATTGGAAGTTTTTTAAAGGCTTTTATAGATCATAACAATATTGCCCCGCATGCTTTATATCGAGAGGTTTATGGAAAAGGCGAAGGTAGTACAAATATCGCCAGAAGAAGTTGGATCACTAGAGAGTTTCAAGGTAGGTGTTATAGGATAAGAAAAATTTTTGCGACTAAAGAAAAAATTTTCGAAGATCTACCAACCCTAAAAAGTTTCACCTCTTTTCGAGAGGCTATGCCATTTTTTGATAATGAAAAATATAAACTAAAAGGAGAAGAAAAGAAGTCTCTTTTGAGACTACTTAACTCTAGTAAAAGTAAAAAATCTATCCTTGATGAAATAAGAAAGCTACAAAAGAAAAAAATTGGCATAAAAAACCCTCGCAACCAAAGATTGATAGATTTAGAAGAGGAAAAACAAATATTTATTGACTTCTATAATTATATTTATAGATTACAAGGTGAAGATAAGAGTGTAATCATTAATCAACTTGATCAAGATGGCGTGAAGGACGATTATATTGTAGCCATTTCTAGAAATACAAACGCAATGTCTCAAGATGGCTTGAAGTTTACTGCTTTTGAAACAAAAAAAGATTCGCATAATTCTCTTTGGAATAGTTATGGAAAAATCATAAAAGATTTCTCGTCTCATACCGATGCAAAGAAAATACGAAGGTTCCGCCGTTTAATTCCGCCACAAAGAATAGTGATGTTGGCTGATATGCTTTATTCGTTATTATCCAAAAAGAATAAATAAATACAATACTAGTAATTAATATGAGCCTAAAAATAATATTGTTGTCTTTGCTACTTACCACGCCTGCTTACGCAGACTTAGATAAGGCTGTTGAATTAGCTGAACAAGGCAAAGTTAAAGAAGGACAATTAGAGTTAATTAAGATTGTAAGGGCAGCTGATTCTGGCGACCCAAAGTCTCAGCTTGAATTTGGTCTAATGTGGGATAGAGGTTACTGGCTATGGCAGGATGATGATCGTGCTGTTAAGTGGTGGAGAAAATCTGCTGAACAAGGCTATACACAAGCACAGCTGTTATTGGGCACGGTTTACTTAGGTGGAGTTAAGGCTGATAAAGACCTGGAAGAAGCTGAAAAATGGTTTAATAAGGCTATTGAATCGGATGAAACACTAGTAGGCCTAGTGAATTCTCTAAAAGAGTTAGCCGCTGAAAAGGCGAAGAATAAAGAGCTATCAGTAAATGTGATTGTTGATAACAGAATTGAATTAAGTTTGGCACAGGCACGGTCTGGTAATTTTGAAGAAGCAAAAGAAATTATTGAAGCTTCTGCTGTAGGCGGTAATGCTAAGGCACAATATCTATTATCAAAATACTACCAAGACCCTAATGGATTGAATCAGCCTGAAGTTGGCAAAGAGTGGCTACTGAAGTCTGCGAAGAGTGGTCACCCAGAAGCTCAATATTATTATGCTTTGGACTTGTCAGCTGGATGGAAGGACACTCCAATTGAAAAAGTCAACAAGGCGATTTATTGGTTTGAGAAATCTGGTAGCAATGATGTTATTACCGCCTATGCAGACTTATCTGTTTTGTATGAAAACGATGAGCGTGATGTGTTGAGGGAAATTGAAGCACTTGCTAACAAAGGTGATGCTATGGCTCAGTACAATATAGGTTGGATTAACGGCAGAGGATTACTAACTGAGGATGGTTTGAAGCAAGATGAGGATATGGCAAAGAGCTGGTTTAAAAAATCTGCTAAGCAAGGCTTTGAAGATGCTGTCGATATTCTGAAAAAGAATTTTTAATCACGTACTTTAAATTTAATTAAAAATATCGGAAATAATCAAAATCAGTGTAAATATCAATATTTAAAATATTAAGTGAGATAAAAATCATTAAAAACAATGATTATTATCCTGTAGTACAAGGTTTTTCCGCCTAAAAGAGGGTGAATAGACTAAAAAAACAGAGGATTTTGATGCTGCAGATAAATACCTATAGCGTTAGTAAAAAAATTCGAAAATATTGTAAATCCGCTTAATTTATATTGACTTTTAAAATCTACCCACTTTTGTACCCATTTTTAAAAAAATATACCAGCCTTTTACGATAATAAAATAATGTAAAAGGCTGGTATATAGGGGTCTATATATAGTTTGGTGGAGATGGCGGGGATCGAACCCGCGTCCGAAAACCTTCAAACAAAGAGTCTACATGCTTAGCTTGGTCTATTTGAGTTAGCCGCCTACCACCCGACCATCAGGGATGTAAGTAGCGATTTCCTAAAGTTTTAACCGAATTATCTGGAACAAATAATCCTAGCGAGTCTGTAAGCGACCGCTGTCCAAGAAATACAGACAATCTCAAGGGAGCGGCTAGCTATGCAGCTAGAGCGTAGTTGTTTTCGTTTGCAACTATCTTTTTAAAGCATATTTTTACGAGTAATCTTCATTCTCGGCATGCGTCCTTGAGATCCAACTCCTCGTCGAAGCCATGTCATCCCCTAGAGCGGGTATTATAACATTTTTACGCGTTGAGCGGGCTTTGAAAATTTACTGAATGGTGACTCTTGCAAATTTACGTTTGCCGACTTGATAGACAGCGGTGCCTATTTCTGGCTCTAGATTTCTATCGGAGATTTTTTCGCCTTCGATTTTGGCCGCGCCTTCTTTAGAATATCTAGTTGAAACTGCGGGTTGGAATATTCTATTCTTGAAATTTTTTAGGATGCATTCCTTTTTCTATTACATCTAAATCTATAGGATTAGGTGTAATTCAATAACAACCATTTATATGTCTTTCGCCAGCCCGCAAGACTCAACCCCAATCACCATTTTAGAGATTGATATTCTAGACAAATTATAGCATTGGATTATCCTATGAAACCATGGAGGGATATTTCTTTCAAACTTTACCTCAAGAATAGTGTACCCTGGCCTGCATAATATCCATGTATTATGTGTACCTATTGAATATAGTTTATTTGATAGCATTGCTCGAACATTACTATCAAAAGTCATTCTAAAAAGTAATCCGTATTTGTTAATATAAGGTCTTCTCTCATATTCGATTAAAACTAATGGATGTAATCTTTTTTTTATTCGCTCATATATAAATGTTTCTAAAAGTTTATTATTAGGATAAATTTCTTTCAATTGTAAATTTGACATATCTTCTGTAAAAAGATCAAGATGCGCATACTTTATCTGCATTCTATTTTTGTATGTCCTTTGGTTGTTCCTACCTTTTTCTTCAAAGAATACTGGAACATTATGGTTCTCCTTGCTTGAATATGAACGAAGTCGATATTTCCTTCTTTTTTTTACACCATCTACCTTCTCATTAAAGTTAGATAATTGTTCGTTTTCAAAATACAGCGACCTAACTGTGTATCTATTGCCCATTTCAGGATGAACATATCCATCATAATCCATAAAGTGACTAACTTCTCTCTCAATCTCACTCGCCATGCTTTCAGTCATTAAATATTTGAATTCATATCTAGAAAATTTTTGAATACTCATTTATATGCGCCTAGTCAGAATATATATCACTACCCCTAAAAGAGGGGTCACGAACAGGTCGTATAAAATTAAGCATATCTACTACTGCTACATCAGTAATTTCTGATATATCCACTTCTGTGTGTTTGACTTTATGCTCTTTATTTACGTCAATATATGTTATATTTTGATTATCATGAATATTACTACTTACCAATGAATCCAATATCGTCATTGATGAGCCAGGCGATATTTGAAAATACGGCGTGGTAATTCTTGATCTTAGAACTTTTACTTTACCTCCACCACCATAGCGCCAATTTTTTGAAAATGATGAGATGTCATGTTTATTATCAAATAAATCAGTGTGTATTATGTGAGCATATGATTTGTCTTTTATTGCTATCCCTATATCAGAATAAGATAACAATGAATTATATACAAGAATATTAGATCTTTCACCTACGGATATAGCCTTATCCTTTGCCACCTTAAATTCAGATGCATCTAACAGCACATTACTTTCCATCAAATCAAGTGCATCATTTCCTGAATCTTTAATTTTAATTCTGTACATCTTTATGTTGTTAGACATATCAATATCAATAGCATCTGAAAATGAATTTTTTATACTAATATCTTTTAAGTTGATATTATTAGAATAAATTATATGAATCATATCATCATAAATTAGGTTATTACTCAATGAAATAGATGCAAGATTGACATTATTTGTATTATGTAAAGACAGTGTAGATGTATATCTAATCCCTTGAATTTCACTGCCACTACCACCAGTAAAAGTTAAGTTAGTCAATATACTACCACTTGTTTTTTTTCCTTGCAAAGCCACAGTGCCCCAAGGTTTTTTTGGATCATAAGGCTTGAAGATAATTGGATTATCGCTTTTTCCAAGGGCTATTACTTTATTTCTAAAAACAATACTTGTTTTCGGATACATAATAAACTTAGTTCCTGCCTCTATAACTACAGGGTCATCTAAAATAACATCTTCCAAAATCACATTATTACCAGTATATTTTATTATATTTTTCTCACTATATTTATCATGCACTATAGGTATGTTATGTATAGTCGGAACCACTCCAACTACACTATTTGACTTAGTATATTTATATGAAATATTATTATAAAGGTTATGGCCAGTTAAACTAATTGGCTCACATGTGCAGTCCATAAGCAGTTTAAATTCCGTATAAGGTGTTACCATTTTTCCAGTGCGATTCCCACCTGAAAAATCAAGAAAGTTAAGAGCCTGATTTATTCTGTTTGCAAAAAGTGTTATTGGCAACGATATTGTATTATTATCATTTTTATTAAATGGCAATGCCATGTCATTATCATCAATTACATTATTATAATTGGTATCAAGATAAACTCCATTAGGAGTATTATGTTGATATTTTATTTCAATGTTAGAAACTGGAATTAAAGAGCCTATTGTTAGTGTAAGCGACTTTTCTTGATTTCGCCAATAAACATCAGGTTTGGTGCTAATTCTATTGTTTAGTTCTTTTTCTAAATTTAAAATTTTATTTACAAATTTTATCCGCAAAAGATTTAAATCACTTTGTGTTATCTTGCTGTTAGTTATTTGCCATAATTGCAAACTACGACTCATAGATTTGTTTATTCCATCAAAGAGGCTAATGATATGATTAGCCTCTTTCGATAAAATATTATTATTTAAATATTTATTTAAATAATAATATTTTCTATCAAGAAACACACTACTCTTATTTAATAATGTAAATAATTTATTGGATCCATTATCATGCAGAATATCAAATGGATTTGAAAAACTACCGATATCATGTGGTATAACATTTATGTTGCCAGACCAAGGATCTAATACTAGTCTCATATTGTGATTTGAGTCATTATGCAAACTTTGGACAAGTATTTGATAAGCAGAGAATCTAGCTAGAATATCAAGGTCAATACTATTAATAAAATTTTCAAATTGATCTATGTCTGTTTCTGACTTAACAAGAGTATTTAACATATAAGCAATATCTTGTTTATCCATATCGTCTTTTTGGTTAAAAACTGATTGCTTCACCCAAGATCCAGGGTTGTTAAATAAGTTATCACTTTCTCCAATCAATGAATCAGAATTATTTCGTTCTCCCTTATATAAATTAACTGGCATTATCTTGTTGTTGCGCAAAAAACTTTCATCTAATTTTTCACTTTCTATATAAACTCCTGAAGACACGTCATTTATAAATAATTCAACAAGACGCACCTTTGGGCTTAATAAAGATAACTCTCTTGCTAAATGTAATGGATAATATTCTTGGATAGGTAAAATATTTTGCGGAAAACTGTAATCGAAAACTCTTATATTGTTAATTGTTTCTGTTTTTTTAGTTTTTATTCTCCAGGACTTTGAATTAAACGAATAATTAATAGGGTTGTCCCCCTTATGCTTAACTTTAATTTTCTGTAGACTGCCATTATGAAGCAGAAACCCCTTCTGCCAAACCTTTGTTGATAAAGGAGGATTATCAACTAGTTTTCTTAAATTTTGTTCAGACACATAAATACTTACAGACTCAAGACCAACTTCATCCTGATTTAAAAAAGATTTGACAAACTTATCTAGTGTTATATTGTATTTATATAACCACCAATTTACTGGTGCTGGCTGTATGCCATACACTTGATGTCTATAGTTAATGTCATTCTTAATAATCAAGAATGACATTACAATAAGTACAGATAAAACTATAACTAAAAATATATAAAATATTTTATTTTTTGGATGTGTAAAAATAGCCATTTATCCACACATTTTTTTTGATGCAATTGGTAACTTTGAAAATTTAATTTCAAATATAATTTTTTTTATTAGTTTAGAATGAGATGGAATTTTTATATTAATTTTATCATCGACACCTATTGTTACCAACTCAGTCAAATTGTCAGAATAATCTAGTGCATATGATGACTTGCTGGTTAATGAAATATTATTACCATTTATATTGTGCACCCCTTCATCATATACAATTTTAATTTTTTTAAAGGATATTTTGATACCAGCTGGTAGTGATGTAAATAATGAAACATGGTTTGTTGCTATAGGCTTCATAGGAATAAACTCATAATTTGTAAATTCCCCTAACTGAACGCCATCATTTGGATAGATTTTAATATTTTTTTTTTCATTAAATATTAACGCAACTTTACTTATGCCTCTATCGTAAAATATTGTATTAAATGTGCGCTCTGTTAATGCTCCAAATTGAGATTTATTATATTCTTCACAATAACGCTTCGCTGATTTAATGTCTCCATTTTTTTGAAATATTGATAGCGCCGCACGATATGCCTCATCCTGACTTCCAGATATTGCAATTGCCCTGTTAATATGAACCATTGCAACATTAGAATTACTGTGTTGCATAGTCCTTGCGAGGAGGACGCGTCCTTTATACCACAATGGGTCCATATCAACAAGATCTTGTAGAATTGCTCTAAACTTAACAAGCTCATCATCTAGCATTGCGTTGTCAGTGGCAAATGCAATTGATTCAGAAATACCAGTTATCAATTGACTACGGTCATCTGATAATAGTTTGGCAAGGCTAACTTGCTCTTCTATATTTATAGCCGCACTATCAAAGTCTCTATTTCGTATTAATTGTCGTAAAGACATCAATTTAAATAAATTATAAGCATGTCTTGATTTTGTAAAAACACTGTTACGGAAATCAGTGCTTATGGATAGTAATAATAATAAAGATATAGTTATAACAGAGATAAATATAAGAAATTTCTTAAAAATTAACACCCTTATATTCCCTTAATTCTATGATTTAGTAATCAACATCATTCTTAGCTGCAACCACAACTGTCTCACTAATACTATCTATATTATTAATTGCACTAACAAATTCATTAATATAGCTATCTTTTTTCATTACAATGTCATAGCTAAGTTTGATTGTCTTACCATCTCCAGACGGCTCTGCGTGCAATAAGGTTGAAGATTTAGAGTAATTAGATATAATCTTAATGTATTCAGGCTCTTCATTATGATCTGCTTTATCAGAACGAAACTGTAATATGAATTCACTCTTGTGTACCGAACCATAATTTACTAAAAATAACACATAAGCAATAAGAGACATCACTGCACTGCCTGCTATTGCCAAAAAATAACTGCCTGTGCCTGACGCAAGTCCTGCTGCTAATGACCAAAAAATAAAAGCTGTATCTTTTGTATCTTTAACTACTGTTCTAAATCTAATTATTGATAAAGCACCTACTAATGCAAAAGCTCTTGCTAAATTATTTCCAATGACCATAATTACCATGCACACTATTACAGCTACAAAAATATTTGTAAGCATAAAAGATTGTGAGTAACTTAAGCCTTTATGAGTCAATTTATAAATAAAACTAACTAACATCCCCAATGCAAAAGCAAGTCCTAAATTTAGTAAAATTTCAGCTGGCATATAGACATGTGCAAGTCTCTCCATTTGAAAAAAATTATCTTTTTCTATCATCTTGTTTAATACTCCTATTTATTTTTATCACCCCAAAACCTCTGACAACTTTTTAAAATTTATAGAACATCCTGCTTGCAAGTTCTTTAAGGTGGTCGCTAACGTACTATTTAATGGCTCTAGTTTAGAGCAAGAACTTATACCCACCCACTTGAGATCCAACTCCTCGTCGAAGCCATGTCATCCCCAGGGGAGATAGAGGATAGTATTATAACATTTTATTTATCAAAGCGGGTGAATGCTTGTTCAGCTGTCATTAGTAAGGTTTTGCTGTAGCACGTATCAAAATTTTGTTGTTTTTGGATTCTGGCGTTGTCTAAATTAATCATTAATTCAGATTTTCTATTT
>Ga0257125_1003423_pt1 | contig 11300 bp, 10 predicted proteins | sample SI106_200metaG_FD_190183 | JGI IMG/M metagenome (GOLD analysis project Ga0257125, IMG submission 190183) | Marine microbial communities from Saanich Inlet, British Columbia, Canada - SI106_200 | ecosystem: Environmental > Aquatic > Marine > Inlet | place: Canada: British Columbia | collected...
TTGATAGAACGCCCTTGAAAATAACTCTTCGGGATTTTTTCACTTCGTGAAAAATCGTTGCACTATCCCTCGGTCTTTTCTACGCAAAGACGCAACTAACAGGAACTTCCAATGTTAGGCGTAATTTTTGTCCCACCTCGCTGTACAGCGATTTCTCGATGAGAATTCCAAAATCCATCAAAGAATTTAGGAACTATCAATTAATTCAATGAATTAATTGGCATAAAATTATGAAATATAATTTTCTGTTCTATTCGAGAAACTACGGGTAGCTTCGCTACCAAATTTTTTAAATATTCTCGGTTTCGTTTAATCGCATAAAGGAAAAAAGGAAGAAATGCTACGCACTTCTTATAACAACGATTAAAAGGCTACACTTCGTTTCGTTTGCTAAAGCAAATTTTTCTAAAGAGAAAAACCCAAATTTTGGATTTAATATAAAGAAAAGTTATTTCTCGGGGGCTAACGACGAATACGAATAAAAACGACTCGGGGGCTTAAGTTCATTAAAGTTTAAATATACTAAGGGATTCCCAATAATATGAGAATAAAAGATATACCTTGGTGGAATAGACCTTCAAATAGGATAAAAAAGAAAGGGGAAGATAAACTGAATCCTGCTGAATTACTCTCTTTAATTCTTTGGAGTGGCAAGAAAGGTGAAAATGCAATAGATATGAGTAATCGATTACTAAAAAAATCAAGTTTTAGTAAAATTTCTGAAATGTCATTAACACAACTTGAAAAAGAAGTTGGAAAAATTGGTGCGGTTAGAATAAAGGCAATGTATGAAATATTTAAGCTGACTAACTGGGTAAAAAGGGGCGGATTTAAACCCACAATAGAATCTGCAAAAGATGTTTATAATTATTTTGTGGATGAGTTAAAAGATAAGAAGAAAGAGTATTTCTATGCATTATTATTAGATTCCAAGAACAGAATAATAAAACATGAATTAATATCTATGGGGACACTTAATGCATCATTAGTGCATCCCAGAGAGGTTTTTAAAGAAGCTATAAAGAATTCTGCCAACGCAATAATACTTGTTCACAATCATGCTTCCAAAGGCAAAGTAGAAGCTAGTGTTGAGGATTTAGAAATTACTAAAAAATTAAGCGAAGTAGGAGAATTAGTGGAAATTAAAGTGTTAGATCACATAATTATCGGAGAAGATTCTTGGGAGAGGATCGACATTAAAAATATAGATTAAAAACTAGCAAATAAATGTTTCTGGAAATTAATAAAAACATCACGAATTCTATCTACTCCGCCAAGTAATTCGGTTGCATCTCTAATTTCTTGGTATTTAATCTTAAGAAGATCAGGTAGTTTTTCTTCACCCAGTTCTTCAATCCCAATTTCAACATAATTTGATAAAACAAATTCTAAGAATTCTTTCTGATTGTTATCTAATGATTTAAAGATATTTGATTGAGCTTTAGCAACTCTCTCTTCTCTTGAAATTGGTTTAATTGCATAGGAGATATATTCTAATACATCAAATAAGTCGCTATTTTCAGCATTGATTAGTTTTTGTAATTCTGCTAGTTGATCCATTCCATAACCTGCTTCTTCTAATTTATCAAGTAACATTTTCCTTGTATCAGGTTTTGACCATATTTTTCGAAGTTCTGCTTCATTCTTAAAAAATTCAGGTATTTTCCCATATAAATTCTGCAAGAATTCTTCTGCGGAAATAGGTTTTCCATCGGCATTCCAAAAAGATGTTTGAATCATATGTTGAATTTCTCTTTCTTTTCCGTCCCTTAATTTAATTTTTAATATTTTCTTTTTTGGCGTATCTTCATTATCATAAGGCGGATCAGGATGTTTTATTTTTGATGGTTTTAAATCAACTGGCCCTGGTTCTAGTGGTTCACCATCCCATTCAGGATCATTAAAATGAACTGAAGAATTAAAGAAATCATAAATTGTGAAAAAATCTTTCCCTTCAAATAATCTAGTTCCCCTTCCAACAATTTGTTTAAATTCAATTATATTTTTCACTACCCTCATCAAAACAATATTACGAATGTTTCTTGCATCAACACCAGTTGAAAGCTTTTGCGAAGTGGTAAGTATGGTGGGAATTGTTTTTTCATTGTCTCTAAATTCCGATAAATATTGTTCCCCCAGTTTACCATCATTTGCTGTAACACGGACACAATAATTGGGTTCTTTACTTGTCTTAAATTGATTAATCAAATCTCTAACAGCAAGTGCATGATCTTGAGTAGCACAAAAAACTATTGTTTTTTCATTTTGATTTATTGATTTTAAAAGTAGTTTTACATTATATTCCTCTTTTTTCTTAATTTCAATTACTTTATTCCAATCGGTTCCTTTGTAAACTTTTCCAATTTCTACTTCACCTTCAATAATTTCATCTTCAGAAGTATGAATATATTCATCTATCGTAGTATTTATTCGTTTAACCCTAAAAGGAGTTAAGAAACCATCATTAATTCCTTCTTTTAGTGAATAAACATAAAGTGGTTCCTTAAAATATTTGTATGTGTCCGCATTGTCCTTTCTTTTAGGTGTTGCTGTTAAACCTAGTTGAACTGCAGGAGAGAAATAATCCATTATTCCTCGCCAATTACCTTCATCATTTGCTCCGCCCCTATGACATTCATCAATTATTATTAGATCAAAATAATCTTTAGGATATTGTCCAAAATAAGGCGTATCATTTGGACCACTCATAAAAGTTTGAAATATTGTAAAGAATATACTCCCATTAGTTGGTACCTTGCCTTTCTTTTTTATTTCTCCCGGTTTAATTCTTACTAAAGCATCTTCTGGAAATGCTGAAAACTCATTAAAGGCTTGATTTGCCAAGATATTTCTATCCGTAAGAAATAAAATTCTAGGTCTTCTCGTTCCATCGCGCTTTAAATTCCAACGTGCATGAAATAATTTCCAGGCAATTTGAAAAGCAATTGCAGTCTTCCCTGTACCTGTTGCAAGAGTTAATAGTAATCTATTTTTTTTACCTTCAGCAATAGTATCTAATGATTTATTTATTGCAATTTCCTGATAGAATCTAGGTTCATAATGACCTCCTTTTGCAATTTCATTAAATTTCTCTTTCCAATCATTTTGAATCTTAAATGTTTTATTCCACAATTCTTCTGGGTTAGGAAATTTATCAATTAATCCTTCTTTTCCAGTATCCATACAAATTTGATAGATTTTTTTACCATTTGTTGAGAATGTAGTATCAAGATGAAGCTTTTCTGCATAATCCTTTGCCTGAGCAACACCTTCTGTTTCACTATATCCATCACTTTTTGCTTCGATTGCAGCAAGTTTACGTCCTTTGAAAACTAAGATATAATCAGCAAATAAAGGCTTTGCTCGTCCTCCGGTCTGAATCCTCCCAATAGTAATTGGATGTTCCCTCAATACTTTAGAGCCTTCAATTACACCCCAACCACTTTCTTTTAGTTTTGGGTCAATTAGTTCAGCTCTAGTTTCAGCTTCATTCATATATAACACCTAGGTGAGTTCTCCTATAAAGGCTTTTTGGAGAATTGATTGTTTCAGTTTTTCTAAATCATTTAATTTTTGTATATATATTTTCTCTAAGAGTCTAGTTTTTTTGGATAATGTATCCAGTTTTTTAAAAATGGCTAATTGTTTTGATATCGTAGGTAAAAATAATGATTGATTTTTTATTTCACTATCAGTCACAGCAGGGTAACTTGCACCTTTTTGAAGAATTTTCATCTTATTCATAAATTTACGTGTTTGTAAATAATAATATATCAAATCTGATAATACCAATTCTTTTATTGGCCTAAGTACTGTAAAACCAGTACTACAAATCTGCCCATCTAATTCATTAGTTATCTTTGCAACTCTCTTCAATGTAGGTCTCGTAGTTCCAAATATAATATCATCTTCTAGAATGATTTTTTTTGCTCTGCTAGGGGCATTTTTTTGATTAACCATTGTAGTATTTGTTACTAATAGCGTATTTCTTGAAACTGAAGAAAGATCAATATACTGAAATTCTTCGTCTGAATAATCTTGCCATTTAATGTTTTTAGTCTTTTCACAAATATCGCCCAATCTCCACTCCTCCCATCCTTCACCTTTATTCTCAAAAACATTATGTAAATAACTTTCAAAAACTTCTTTTGTATTTTTTAAATTTTTTTCAACATTTTCTTTTGCTTTTGATATTTTTTTAAATGCTTTGTCTAGGATAGAGACTATTTTCTTTTGAATGGGAAGTGGTGGAATTGGGATTTCATATTTCTTAACCATTGGCACTGTTAATTGTGGGATGGAAGTTCCACTATTTACAAAATTCAAACTAATTATGGCATAATGCATAAAGCATATATCAATTAAATTTTTATTTGGAATTAAAACAATTAATCTTACGACTGGAAGATACTCTCCATACCTTATTTCTGAATAACCTATAGTTCCCCTGGCAGAAATTGTAATACTAGGTTTTTTAACTCTGGAGACATTTGTATAACCATACAATCCTTTATTTTTTGCCCCATTAGAATAAATTGGAATATGGAATTTTTCTGTTTTAAATTTTGATGAATTTTTTTTAGGTACATCTCCCCCAGCAAATAATTCTTCACAAACTTCACCTAACTTCTTAACTTCCCAATCCATCCTAAACTAACTCCTTTATAGATTTCAGAATATCTTCACTTTCTTTATCGAGTGCAACTATTTCTTTTAAGATTTCCTTTGGTTCACGAAGTGGTGTTTCCTCCTTTGCATTAGGGTTTTTTACAGAAAGATCATATGTGTCAGTATTTACATCACCAATCTTTACAATCCATGAATTCGGAGAGTTTTTTTTATCTTTTTGTAATTTAATAAATTCTTCAAGATCTTTTTCATTCAATGGATTTGTTTTGCCTAAATTTCTATCTAAATTCAACTGATAATACCAAATCTTCTTAGTAGAAACACCTTTTTCAAAGAACAACACAACAGTTTTTACTCCTGCTCCAAGAAAAGTACCCCCAGGCATATCTAATATTGTATGAAGATTACAATTCTCAAGCAAATGTTGACGTAATGAAACAGATGCATTATCGGTATTAGACAAAAATGTGTTTTTAATAACTACACCTGCATTTCCACCAGCTTTAAGAATCTTAATAAAGTGCTGTAAGAATAAAAAGGCAGTTTCTCCTGTTTTAATTGGAAAGTTTTGTTGTACTTCTATTCTTTCTTTTCCGCCAAAAGGAGGATTTGCCAAAACTACATCATAACGGTTTTTTTCTTGTATATCTGTTATGTTTTCTGCTAGAGTATTTGTATGGGTTATGTTTGGTGATCCAATACCGTGAAAGATCATATTCATAATTCCAATAATATATGCCAGAGATTTTTTCTCCTTACCATAAAATGTTTTTTTCTGTAAGGTTTCTACATCTTTAGTGCTTAGTTTATTATCTTTCATATATTCAAAAGCTTCACATAAGAAACCTGCTGAGCCAACAGCACCATCATACACTTTCTTTCCAATTTTTGGTGCTACTACTTTAACTATGGCCTTAATTAGTGGACGAGGAGTATAATATTCTCCCCCATTTCTTCCAGCATTACCCATATTTTTAATTTTAGACTCATATAAATGAGACATTTCATGTTTTTCTTTAGAAGTTCCAAATCGGAGGTCATCAATCAGATTAATTACTTCACGAAGATTATATCCACTTTGAATTCTATTCTTAAGTTCACTAAAAATCTCACCAATTTTATATTGGATTGTATCTGGATATTCTGCATTTACCTTAAATTTTTTCAGATAGGGGAATAATTTTTGATTTACAAATTCAGTTAAATCGTCTCCTGTAAGTTCCTTATGATGGTCTAATTTACCATCTTTAAGTTTAGGCATTGCCCACACACTCCATTGAAATTCAGGACTAATTATACTAGTGTAAGTTTTTCCTGCTAGTTTAGCAGAAGTTTCTTTTTCTTTTTCAAGATCATCAATATATTTTATGAATAAAATCCATGAAGTTTGCTCTACATAATCAAGTTCAGAACCACAACCAGGATCTTTCCATAATATATTGTCAACATTTTTTAATATTTGTTCAAACATCTTTTAATCCACCTTCTTCTTACACAATGAAATCCTATAATCTGTTTCTTTTGAAATAGAATCAATGATTTCTTGGTCAATTTCTTTTTTTAATATTTTAGAATTTAATCTAGGATAACTTATCATGGAAATTTCTTCGTAAACCCCTTTGTCTTTAAGCATTTGAGTAAATTTTTCTTTATCTTCAGGATATACAACCTTATCATAAGCCCTTACAGAAGCTTTCTTGTTGCTTCCAAAAACTACATCTACTTCTTTTTGTTTAGCAAAAGAAATAAGTTTTTCTTTCATCTCTTCTTTTTGTTTTTTGATTTCCTTTTCTTTTGCATCAAGTTCGGAATATTCATCTACTAATTTAAGACCATCATCATTTTTAAATTTTTCAACAGGTTTCCCCTCAATTTCAAGTTCATGTTTAAAAGAAGGGCATAATTGTTTATAGATACAATAATTACATAAAGCAGTCACATTTCTAGGAAATTCATTACATTGTTCAATTTCTTTAATCCTATCAACTACTTCTTGCTGTAATTTCTCAAGTTGTTCATCTGTTCTTTCAGAAGTTGCTTCTTTATCAAATGCAAGCATATGCCACATTAAAACAACTTTTTTTGCATCTTTAAATTTGTTTTTAACCCATATAGAATACATTGCAAGTTGCCTGTCTTCATCAGCTTCTTCCTGGTTTTTCATCCGAGAATTGGTTTTATAATCACAGATATAGTATATCCCATCTTTACAGCCCACCTTATCTATTCTTACATGCCACTGGTTTCCATCAGAAAGTGCCATTCTATCCTGAGTTTCTAAACCTAAGATGGTCATTTGATCAAAAGGTTTGTAATGATCATAATAATCGGAAATATATTTCTCACCCATTGCCCTATAATTATCTGAGTTATATTGTTCTTTAACAATTAAAATATCATCAGTCCATTTTTTTGCCCATAACTCATTATAAAAATTCAGTAATTCTTCTTTAGAATTTGTTTTTTGAAAACCTAAATCTTTATACAATTTCTCAAGGGTTTGATGGACTAAATTACCCATAAATGCTTCAACTGTTGTTGGAACATCAACTTTAACCCTATCTATGTATTGTAGTTTAAATTTATATTTACATTGTTCAAAAGTACCTATTCTCGAATGGCTGTAGCATGTCATTTTTTTTGATTTAGTAATACAATTTCCCCCATTTCTGTTAATTTATTATTTTTACTTAATAATCCATCATCTCTCAATTCCTTTATATGAACATAGAGTGTTGCTGCAGTTATTTTCATTTCATTTTGAAGTTCAGACGTTGATTTTTGACCTTGAGATATTAATTTTAGAAGATCGTGTTTTTTTGCTGAAACCTTAAGTGCTATTAATGGAAGTCTAATTGGAGAATTTGTTTCTTCTACAATATAATAAGCAGAATCTACCTTTTCTCTTAAGACATATGCCCCAAAAAGAACACCCAAAGTCATAGTTTTTCTACCTTCAGAAATATGAACAATAATCTTATTCAAAGATTCCTTTTCTATGACTTCTATTGTCTTTTGAGCAATTTCAACTATATCATATATCTTTGCAGAAATTTGTTCAAATTCAATCGATGGAAAAATATCTTTAATCATATTCACAGAGTGTTTCCTGATATCATCAATAGGATCATCTACAAGAAAATATACTTTTTTTGGCTCAAAAAGTTTTATTGCCTGAATTACAGCACTACCTTTGAATATAGTTGAAATCAATACTGTCATGCTTATCACCTACCTCTTTTTAATTAAAATTGATAGTTTTATATATAAAGGTTCTTATTCTGATTAGAATAAAAGCTAAATCTTTAGCTATATTCTAAAGATTTTAGCTTAAACACCATAAAATTTATAAAGATTAAAGATAAACCTATTCAGAAAGAGGGTGGAATAGCTTGGAATGTAAAAAGAGCCATAAAAATCAAGGAAAAAATGACTGTGATATATCCCATAATAAAAGTGAACCAGCCAAGCATATTAAATGTTTGGAAAGGACTGGACGTGAAATTCTTAGTTGTAAGAGTCCAAGATTTAGTTTCTCCAATTACCTATGAATACAATAAGGCTTTTTATGATATTAAACAAACAGGATCAATTCATAATTTCTTGAATACAGATAAAAAAATAATTCTTTCTCTTGTGATGAAAGATGATATAATCTATAATTTTGATGCTAAGAGATATATTGACATTATTAAGACATTAAAGCCAGATTTTTTTACAACAGTTGATGGATGGACTTACGAAGGAGAACATAAAATTTCATGGAGTGAAATAAAAAGATGTATGATTCAAACCATAGAGATTATTCAAGCTTGTCCAGATGTAGTACCTATTGGTCAAATAAAAGGTTGTTCAAAACAACATCTATCAACTCACATTTCACTGCTAAAATCAGTTGGTATCAAGAAATTCATTTTTCACATGGGTGATTATTTTAGAATAGGAGATAGAAAAATGATGGCCATAGGAAAAACCTATGCGGCTTACATAAGAAAACATGTTGATGAACTTATTCTTTATGGCATGAGTTCTCAAAGAAGACTAACTGAATATTCCTTTGCAGATGGTCTCATCACTTTAGGTTATTTGGTCAAAGCAATACATGGAAAAAAAATAATTGGAACACATACTCAAAAAGAGAAATATAGCAAAAGTCTAGTTATTACAAACCTTATTCAGATGATAAGGAATATCAAAATACTCAAATCACAAACAAAACTGACAGGAGGTGATACTTCATGGGAGGAGGATCGAGTGCTGGTCGACCAAGCTTTACACGAAGCCATAGTTCCAGCAATGGCACACTAAATAATTATTCAACTACGGATGAAGAAAAAAAGAAGGTTTTCATAAGTTATTCAATGCGAAATAAAGCGCAAGTAGAACTTTTAAGACACCAAGCAGAAAGTGAAAATTTTGATGTGGAGTTTGTTGATACATCCCTTAAAAAACCTGTTAAAGGTAAGAGCTGGAAACCTGTGGTGGGTAATAAAATTCAGAACAGCGATGCTGTTATTTGCATGGTTGGGAAGGATACTCATTCAAGAATAGCAGTTTCATGGGAAGTAAAATATGCTTATCAACATAATATTCCCGTTATCCCTGTTAGAATACACAAAAATGACACAACAAGGATACCAAGAGAGATTACATATAACAATGGAGAAACTGTTTCATGGAACATGGAAGAGATCCAGTATCATATTAATACAGCTTCATAATCAAGATGAAAAAGGAACTTATCAACAAGAAATACGGAAATAGTTTTAATGAACATTTATTAGATCAGTACAAAATAATTACTGCGAGTGCTGATAAAATTACTGATAAGAGGCATAACACTAACAAATTTTATCTTGGAATTAATTCATTTCTTTTCACTGTCGCTGCATATTTGACCTCACTTGAATTTGGCGTAGTCCCTTTGCTAATTTCAGGTATTGGTTTTATAATCTCAATTGTCTGGAACAAAAATATTGAATCGTATAAACAGTTAAATTCTGCAAAATTCAAGGTTATCCATGAACTTGAAGAACATTTGCCTGCAAGGATATATCAAAAAGAAGATGAATACCTAAAAAGAAATTATTATAAACTAACTTCTGTAGAAAAATGGATTCCTTTTATATTTAGTATATTATATGGAATAATTATTATAACAATAATGATATCCATCATCTAAAATGTTTTCCTCTGCAGCACTACAAAAATACTGCTCACTATTCCTACACAACACTAACTTATACATAATCCACAACGGAAGAACATGGATAACTGAAAAAACAGAAGTAACTAAAGACTTAATACAAAAACACCTAGAAAGAAAAATTACAATAGGTTTACAGCCACAAAAAGAAGATGGAACTGTAAAATGGGCTGCCATTGATTATGATGCACATAATGATGAACCAATAGAAGAAATCCAAGAAAATCTATTAAAAACTAAAACTAACCTAATCAAAGTTAACATTGATTCTCATATTGAACAATCTGGAAGAGGTTATCATTTATGGATTCTATTTGAAGAGCCAATACAAAGAGATAGTATTGAAAGATTAATCAAACAATTTATTTACCATTCAGCAGAACTTTATGCTGGAAAACAAAAAATAAGAATTCCACTAGGTTCTTATCAGAAAAATAAGTCAATTTTTTGTGGATTCTTAGATAATAATCTAGATTTAATACAAAACCAAGAAGAATACTTAATGAACATTAAGCCTACCAGCATAAGAATCATTAGAGATGCAAGACAAAAAATAAGAGATGATAAAACATTAATCAAGATAAAACCAATTTCAAAGACCAAAATAAGAAAGATAAGAACAGATGAAAGATGGTTTACATTCAATAAGGAAAAGAAAAATATCGAAAAACCAAAAATCAATAAAAGTAAGGCAATAGAATTAACAAAAAACACAAAACACAAATTTGTTCTTCAATTATTATTTGATATGAACTTAAGCCCCCGAGAAATTAGAAATATAAAAATAAAAGACGTACGAATTGAAGCACAAATATTGGAAATCGCTAAATGGAAAGGTAACGAAAGAAAAATGTTGTTAATTCCTGGGTATTTAATCAATTCATTTAAAGAAAACATGAAAGATAAACAACCGAAAAACTTACTTTTAATGGGTGCCAGAGGCAAAAGATATAATCTAAGAACTATACAACAAATAAGAAAACAAAGTATAGATAGATTAGCCCCCGAGAAATAAAATAGTCTAAGCTAAAGCTTAGTGATATATAGTATATATTAAATCCAAAACTACACCGAGAATAAAAATACAGTACGCACAACCCTAATCGGGTAGCGCTCCCTTTTGGTGGGACAAAAACTCCGTCGGACATCAAAGTCCGACTACGCCTAACAACTCTTTAACGGTTGCGTTACTCGGGGCATCAAAGCCCCTGCGTTACTCACCCAAATTCCTACGCCACTCTGAAAATATAGTCAGGAGTGAAAAATGAGGGTTGCCTCATTTTTCCTCGACAACATTTTCGAGGGCTACGGAACTTCGCTAAAGAGTGATGTTAGTTGCAATTATTTTCAAGGGCTAAGAATGTTAAGGGGAACAATTTTTATCACAGTTTTAAGATGATTAGATTTGTATATCCTTGTTTCTTCTTTTCTATTATTCCTCTTTGTTCTAGAGTAGAAATAACTC
>Ga0257125_1003431_pt1 | contig 11273 bp, 10 predicted proteins | sample SI106_200metaG_FD_190183 | JGI IMG/M metagenome (GOLD analysis project Ga0257125, IMG submission 190183) | Marine microbial communities from Saanich Inlet, British Columbia, Canada - SI106_200 | ecosystem: Environmental > Aquatic > Marine > Inlet | place: Canada: British Columbia | collected...
AGATACTATTAACTGCAAAACTAAATGAAGCCAATTCATACACTTTTGAAAATAAAGAAGCACAAAACATTCAACAAAAAGTAAGAAACACTCTCAATCAAGAATTCAATACCCTTGAATTACTTCATGAAGATTTGTTTGATGCAAATAGATTGATGGGTACATCATCCTATGAACAAGCATTTCATACATATGCTAATGTGAAAATTGCTACAGCAGATATTTTAGATATAATTAGTGAAGTAACTCCTGAGATTTATCGTGCAAAGGATTTAGATAAAAAAGAAATTGTAAATGAAGATTTTTTTGTAAAATATGATTATTATTTTGAATTATCACAAAAAATTGGTGATACAAAAAATCTGTATAGTATGATACTACCTCTAGATTTTAAAAATAAACATGCACAAAATCTAATTGACATTGTAAAACCTCAGTTTAATGATGCTCAACAAATTAGAGATACTGAATCTGATCCCCTTATAGATGCAATTTCTTTTCATATTAATGGCGAGTCTACAACTGCATCATACATTGTAGAAGAAGATTTCAAAAGATTACAAAAATTAGATGATAAATTAATTGCCATGTCTAGTAATATTGAAAAAGCACAGTATTTGGAAATGGAAGTTCAAAAATATGACAATATTCCAGGTTGGACAAATAATATTATTGAATGGTATATCTCAGATGAACTCACAGAAAAGGAATTAGCACAAGCCATGAAATATCTAAATCCTTAGATTCTAAAAAAATTTAATCTGCCTTATAATTCGGAACGGGAATATTATCTTTTAAACTACTATTATTTTTCAAAGATTAGACTTGATTTTGTGCCTAAATCATAAATAGCAATGATATGTGAAGTTCATATTGAAAATTATTTTTTTATTATTACTTTTAGCAATATCTAGTGGTTTTGCATTTACTGATGCTTTTGCAGATCACTCAGAGGTTACAATTGTTCCAGTAACAGGTTCTGGTGCACCTGGATGTGAATCATCTGGATGTTATTCTCCAAGTACTGTCAGTGTGGATGTTGGTGGAAAAGTAATAATGTCAAACACAGATAGTGCAGCACACACATACACTGCTGGAACCCCAGGTGATGGGCCAAGTGGTGAATTTGATACTGGAATGTTGATGGCTGGAAATTCTTTTGAATGGTCCCCAGATACTGTGGGTGAAATTCCATACTTTTGTTTGCTTCATCCTTGGATGGAAGGTTTGATCATAGTAAGTGGTTCTTCTAATACAACTCCTGCTCCGACCCCAACACCAACCCCTACATATCCTAGTTCTGCACCTTATGGAACTGATGTAACAATTTCAAGAGATTCTGGTGCTCCTGGATGTGAACGTTCAAACTCTTGCTATTCCCCTTATCGAATCACAGTTGATGGAGGTGAAACCATTTCATGGTATAATGCCGATTCAGCAGCTCACACTGTAACTGCTGGAACTCCTGGTGATGGTCCAAGTGGAAACTTTGATAGTGGTTTGTTTATGGCAGGTGGAACATATTCTTTCACTCTTGATGAATCTGGTGAATACCCGTACTTCTGTATGGTACATCCTTGGATGTTGGGTGTGGTTTCAGTCAACTCTGTGTATGTTCCTCCAACACCTACTCCAACACCTACTCCAACACCTACTCCAACACCTACCCCAACAACTCCCAATGTTCCTGCATTACCAGTTCCATATGGAACAAATATTGTGATTCCTAGTGGAACTGGATCTCCTGGATGTGAGGAATCAAATGCGTGTTACGAGCCACGAACATTCTCAGCTGGAAAATACTCTACAATTACTTGGTTTAATTCAGATTCTGCAGCTCACACTGTAACTAGTGGAAGTCCAGGAAATGGTCCTGATGGTGAATTTGATAGTGGTTTGTTTATGAGCGGTGGTTCATTTTCTCATAGATTTACTGACGACGGTACTTACAATTATTTTTGCATGGTACATCCATGGATGGAAGGTAAAGTAGCTATTACCAGAAGTGGTGTAACTATTGAAGCCCCAACTATTCCAACAACCCCAACACCTACTCCGACCCCAACACCTACCCCAACCCCTTCAGGCTCAATTTCAGTCTCTGTGGATGGTTCTCAGTATAGTCCTAGTGACTTGGTGACAGTCAAAGTCTCTGCATCAAAAAGCACCAATGTTGCCATTAGTGTAATTGGACCAAATCAAGATAGTGTTGTATCTCGTTCCGTATCAACTGATTCTAGTGGAAGTGGTTCATTGCAATTCAAATTGCCTGAATCTTCTCAAAACGGTTCATACCGAATAGATTCAACTGCAACAATTTCTGGAAACAAAGTTTCAGACTCTACATCATTTACAGTAAAATCAACTACTGCTAGAATTAGTATTGTATCATTACAACCAACTGATCAACAAGGCAATGTTGTATCATCATTTACAAAAGGTAAGTTAGGATTTGCAAAAATAGTGTTAAGTTCTGATTCTAGTGCAAGTTCTCTTGTTACAATTAATTTGTTTGATTCAGATTTGACTAGTTTAGGAATTGGTTCATTTAAAACAACACTTAGTTCAGGACAATCAGAAATGACTTTATCATTTTTTATTCCAAATGATGCAGAATTTGGAACAGGTGATATCTATGCAAATGTATTTTCTGATTGGCCAAGTCAAGGTGGGGTTCCACTAACTGGTGAATCATCATCACAGGTGAGAATTCAATGAAGAGCATATTATTTTTAACAGCATTACTATTGGTATCTGCAATTCCTCTATCCTTTTCTGATACTATAACAATAAACACAAACAAAGAACAATTTGCAGGTGGAGATACTGTGGAGATTAATGGTAATGTGGAAAATGGTGTTGCAGGAGACTTTGTTGCATTAGAAATCAAAGACCCTAACGGGGAAACTATTCTAATTAGAACTGTTACACTTGGTGATGGTGGAGTATTTTCTCTAAAATTTAAAATCCCTGAATCAGGAACTGCTGGAAGTTATGATGTTGTAGCTAATTCAAAACAAGACGGCCAAACAATTACTCAAACTAAAACAATTACTCAAAGTACACAACAATCAACTGAAAAAACATCTGATACAAAATCATCTAGTGGTGGTGGCTGTCTAATTGCTACTGCTACATATGGTTCTGAATTGGCCCCAGAAGTTCAAAAGTTACGAGAATTACGAGATAACTCATTACTATCTACTGAATCAGGCACCAATTTCATCAATTCATTCAATGGAATCTACTACTCCTTTAGTCCGATAATTGCAGATTATGAACGAGAAAACCACGTATTCAAAGAAATAGTGAAACTTGTAATTACTCCTATGATTACCAGTTTATCGATTCTAAATTATGTTGATATGGATTCAGAAAGTTCAGTATTAGGTTATGGAATTAGTTTGATTTTGTTAAATGTTGGAATGTATGTTGGAATTCCAATTTTTGCAATAATTAGAATTAGAAAATGAGTGAAAAAGAAAATTCCAAACAAATAACTGGTAACGCAGGTTTGTTTTATGCATCATATCAGCTAGCTAAAAGAGGTTGGAATGTTTTGCCAACTTCTAGAAATTCTAAAGGTCCAGATCTATTCATTTATTCTCAAGATGGAAAAAAAATGTACAAAATCCAAGTGAAAGCATTATCAAAACACAACCACATCAATCCTGGAAAAATGGATAGTTGGTTGATGAATGATATTATAATTATTTGTACAAATGTATATTCAAATCCTGAAATATACATTGGCAAACCAAAACAATTCACAGTTAACAAACATGGATGGATTCAAAAAGATAGTTATACAAAATTCAAAGATAACTGGAAAATAATCAAATGAAACCAATAGTAATTATCGCAATAGCACTTGTTTCCGTATTTCTAATTATTGAAAATTTTGAAACAGTTTATGGTGTAATTTCATATCCTACAATCACTCATAGACTAGAAAATCTTCCAACATATTGTATAGTTTCACCGTCAGGACTCACTGCAACAGAGAGAGGAAATTTAATACAAATAGCAACTAGTGGAGTTTCAAAATGGAATGACAAATTACAAAATTATGAAAAAATAAATCCAGAATTATGGGCAATAAACTCTAGAGTAATATCTTCAGAAGGAAGCACTGCAGGTTGTGATATCACAATTAATTTTATAGAAAAAAGTGATAGAAAAAGTGACACACCTGGATTCACCGTACTTGGGACATTTTATTCTGGAACCAATTCCATAGATGTAGCATTTAGGAATATAGATCTTGGAAGAATTTTCAATATATTGATTCATGAAATAGGTCACTCTATTGGGTTGGGACATTATGTTTCTGATGACAATGAATTAAATGAAAAATGGTATTCAGGTAAGGTTTTCTCCCCATCAATTATGATTCCTACAACTAACCGTGATACTTCAAAAATGGATATTATGGATACGGATATTCTCAAAGTTCGTTCAATGTATGGTGCAGATGGGTTCTATGCATTCTCTACAATCCCTGCACCTGGAATTCCTACACCATCCCCTATACCTATTCCAAGACCTGTACCAATAATCCCAATCAAACCTATTGATTCAATACAAATCACAGAACAAAACATACTTGTTTCAAAATATGATTCAAAAATAGTAAAGATTACAGGCCAAATTAAAGAAGATATTTTTCTTAAAGGAATACCCGTTTATGTTACCATCAAATCCTCGGATGGATTTGTAGCCCACAAACTTACACCAACAAAGACAGGATTATTTGAATTACCTATGGTATTTGATGAAAAATCACAAAAAGGTTGGTTTGAAGTTGAAGCAAGTTATCTTGAGCATACTGATACTGACATGAATTTTTATTTCTTTGTAGGTAAACCAATAATCAATTACAGTGAAACTATAATCCCTGAAGTAGAAGAAAAACCTCCGGCAAATGCAATATCTGGAAAATTCCTTGAAAATATTAGTGTTGAATCAAAAAATAATAATTATACTATAACTGCTTATTTTAGTAAAAACTATGATTCTCTTTCATCCACAAGAATAACTGTGGATAATGAATGCCCAAAGAAAAAAGAAATTATCAAAAAAGATTTTCAATTTATCCCTGGACAGAAAAAAACATTTTCATTTTATCAATTACCTGATGGAAAACCTTCTGAATGTTCACTATACTTTACACTAAGTAATTTTGAAGGAAAAACTATTGAAGAAATAATAATTAATTATGATGTAGAGAGTGATGATAAAAAGGATAAACAAATTATTTCAAATGTTCCAAAAACCACACTCACTCCACAAATTCCATCAACTACAGTAATACCATCTTGGATACAAAATAATGCTAAATGGTGGTCTGAGGGAAATATTGATGATGATTCTTTTACTCTGGGATTGGAATTTTTAATCAAAGAAAAAATCATCAATGTTGAGCCTGTAGATGTGAAATCTTTTACTCCAAAAGAGATTCCAGCATGGGTAAAAAACAATGCAGGTTGGTGGGGACAAGGGTTGATCAGTGAAAATGACTTTTTACAATCAACAGAATGGTTAATTGAAAATGGATTAATTAGAATTGAGCAATGAAATTGAAGAGAATGAAACCAATAGTAAATAACTCGATAATTAGAAATTAATGAAATAGATCATACACTTCTGATAGCCACATTAAATCATATTCAAAAGCATCTGAATCCCAAACAAAATCTGGTTGTGGCATCACATTAAGATCTACTACTTGTACATTCACTGTAATTGCACTAAATTTGAGTATGTCGTTACGATTGTAAATTACTAATTTATCCCCATTCCCTACTTTACATGTTTTACCAAATGATGACATAGCTTCTTCGGTACTACAACTTGGATAATACTGTCCACCTCCATTAAGAAACTGAGTAGGAGTAGTTGTACTAGTTAATACGTAAGCATGGAATCCGTTGGATTGACTATCTGATGTTAGATAATAATTCATACTGCCAGATTTACAAAATGGCATTGTATAGTAGTCGCCTTCATCAAGATCAATAGACTTGTCTACATCCATTGTAAATTGAGATTCTATTGTAGAATACATTATGTTGCTAGCTTTGACACTATGGTTATATCCAAACGAATGTCCCAATTCATGCCATAATATTTTATTCACAGTTAGTGCATTATACGCCTGCCAATCTCCAAAACAATTCCCTTCACCTAACCCTACTTCAACTACTGACTTGAAAATAGCATGACCTAAAACTGTGGAACCAAAATCTTTCAACCAACCAACCGTGATGTCTGCATTATTTGGATTAGAAACTACTCTAATCGTCATTTGATGCATTTCGATACCATCCAACCCATTTGAAAGTAATTGAACTGATTCACGAACTCCTTCTGAAGCATAATTTGGTACAGGTGCAAAATAAATATTCAAAGTGCCTTTCACAATACCACTTACAACAGGATTTATTCTAGCAAGTGCTTCAATTTCACCCTTCTTTGTTTCTAATGCCTGTCGTTCTAATTCTACTTTTTTCTGTTCTAGTTCTAATTGCTGTCTAAACAATTCGGCTTCTTGCTCTTCAATGATTCTTTGTTGTTCTGCATCATTGCGCATTTTTTGTAGTTCTAGTTCATACTTGTTCTGTCTTTCTTGCTCTGCAAGCAGTTTTTCTAATTCTTGATTTTTAATCTCTGCAGAATTCAGATTATTTTGTGTTGTATCCACACCCCATCCAATTTCCTTTTTCTTTTCTTCTAGTCTTTGATCTGCACGTTCTTGTATAGTTTGAATGGTTTTTGACTGTGTAGATGATTGTTCAGTTAAATCAGGTATTGTGATATCATTAGGAAAAACCACTGTCACTAAAACTATTATCATAACTAACATCATTACTGCCCCTGCACCTATTCCTATACCAATCCCAGTTTTACCGTTCAAAGATAGGAGTTATGAAAATCACATGCTAATATGCTTTTGAGAATAGACAATAGGCTTAAGTTCATATAAAAATTCAAAACATACATGGCAAACGGGGCTGCAATAGGAATAGGAATATTTTTTCTAATTATTGCAGGTGTTGGTTTTGTGTATCCTGTTAGTGATGGGTACACCATTGTTCAAGTTGATGATATATGCAAGTCCGGTTTGGGACAACTAGGTCAATTATTCAGTGCTAGTGGTCAACAAGGATGTCAACAAGTTAAACTGATGTCATATGGTGTGTATGGTTCAGGTCTAATTGGAATTATTTTGCTTATTACAGGATCTGTATCATCTAGAGGTCAAAAAGAAATACACTATGAAAGAGAAATACCTGATGATGCATTAGATATTCTTGAGAAAAGATATGCTAAAGGCGAGATATCTAAAGAAGAATTTGATGATATGAAAAAAGATTTGAGTTAGATGAATTTTTTATTATTCATTCCAGTAATTGTATTCTTATTGATGATTCCAACATTTGTAGATGGTCAAATATTGAAAACTCATTCAGTATCTGTATCTGAAGAAGTTTTTTCAGTAGACATTCCAGTCGTTGGAACAATTAGTGCAGTAATGAAATATGATTTAGATTTTGAAATAATAAAACCCAATAAAATACAATCTGGACAATCTGATTATATTTCACTATCTCCAAAACGTGGAACCCTTACAACTTCTTTTTATCATAATGGAAATTATCAAGAATCAATAACAAGAGATATTCCCTTGGGTACTACAAATACAATGCCTATTCCGGGTACTTTTGTAGGTCAAATTTTTGTAAAACCCACTCTGGTCGTATTGCCACAAATTAGTGGACCTGGAAGTACAACAATTACAAAACCTGCTGAAATTAATTCAATGACCACACAAAGATTCACTATTAGCACAAATAATCAAATTGGAAGTTACGATTCTATCACTGTTTCATTTCCAATGGGGGTAATCTTGAATTTTGGGGGAAAAATCAATTTATACATTACTGAATACACAATTCTTGAAGAAAAACTTGGAATTGAAATTAAATCTATAATATCTGAAAAAATATTATTAGAGAAATTTATCACCACAAATTTATCCATTAGTGTTAAAGATGGTTCAAAAATAGGATATGTCAAAGTAAATCCAACAGTAACAGATAGTTCAGGAAGCCAAATTACATCCCAATCCATTTCAATTAACGTTGACGGTATGTACAAGACAAAAATAAGTTCTAATCAGTGGTCTCAAGATATCTATACAAAATCTGGAACCCATAATATTGCAGCTGAATTTCCACAAACAACTAGTTCCAGTAACAAAGCAATAATTTACAAAAAATCCAACGATATGGAAAAATTTACTGTAAAATCACCTCCGCCAAAACAAACATCTTCATCATCTTATTCTCCTAATTCATCCAAAAATAGTAACTTAACATGTGGTACTGGAACTCATGAAGAAAATGACCAGTGTATATCAGATGACATGTTTGGTGGATGTCTAATTGCAACTGCCACTTATGGCTCAGAGCTAGCACCAGAGGTTCAAAAGTTACGAGAACTACGAGATAATTCTCTATTATCCACCGAATCAGGCACAAACTTCATGAATATTTTCAATAATGTTTACTATTCATTCTCACCATACATTGCAGATTATGAAAGAGAAAATCCAATATTCAAAGAGATGGTAAAATTATTCATTACTCCAATGATTACTAGTTTATCAATTCTAAATTATGTTGAGATGGATTCAGAAAGTAAAGTTTTAGGATATGGAATTAGTTTGATTGTATTGAACACACTGATGTATGTTGGAGTTCCAGTTTTAGCTGTAATGAGGTTTAGAAAATAATGGGTTATGGTAGGAGAAGAAATGGTGGAAAACGAAGAAATGGTGGAAAACGAAGAAATTATCCCCAACACGATGGTAATGGCGGAAAATCATTTAGTATGCCCAATTTTCCAATATGGGCCAAAGTAATAATCACAGGTGTTATACTTTTTTTTATTGGGATTTTAATCCTGATGATTTTTGGTTTAAATCATTTACAAGGCGGAATGATTGGTACCGTGTTTAGCATGGGGGGTCTCATCATAATTGCATTTGCTGTATTAGCTGCCATAATACGGGGCTTTAAAAAAATGATTGGAAATTAATTAAATGAAACCTGTAATAATTATCGCAATAGTATTTGTTTTTCTGTTTGTTCCAATTAGTATTTTGGCACAAGAATCCCTGAATTGTCCTCCAGGTGCATATCACGGATTAGATAATTCTGGTAATGATACATGTAGAGATATTGAAACAAACAAAATTGTAAAGACTCTAACAGGATCTAGTACTAGTTCATCATCTGATGAAAATCCATTACCCATGTTTTTCAAATCATTTGTAGAATCTCTAACAAAGGCTTTTCCAGTTGATTCAATTGATGAATCTGTTCAAAGTGTGTCTAATTCAATTGAAAAATCTGTTCAAAGTGCATCTCATTTCATTGAAGTAATAATTTTAACACTGTTTGGTAGATGATTAAATGAGCACCATTAGAAATGAGATGGAGCGATTCTTCCAAAAAACCAACATGGTAAGCACCTACAAACCAATGTTCCTAAAGACACTCTTGGATTTGGGTGATTTTAAGGAAAATGAAGGAGGTCAATGGGTAAAAGATGAGGGTAAACACTTTGAAGTGAATTTGAATTTTGTAGCAGTCCGATTCATTTACTATTGTCATCCCCTTTTCTTCAAATTCAAATTAAAACAACAATTTGGTATTATGACTGTTCTAAGCTACAAGGTTTTTGAAGAGTTTGAACTGTTCAATGCAAAAATCAAGGTTTCAAAAGCAGAGTTTTCAAAAGACAAATACCAAGATGCAAGAACCAGGCTAATCAAAGATGGACTTGATAAAACAGTTTTCAAATTATTACTAAAAGATTGTAATATCTACACTAGAACTAAACCATATACTTTTAGAATTTCAAAAGAGAATGTAATTTATCTTAAAGAACATAAGAACCAACTTAGAAAAGCATTGAACCATGAATTGTCATTATTTTTAGGTCGCTTCAATAATTCCCTTCCTGGCTTGTCACAGTAAAAACATCTACTCTTAGATAATTGCACATTCTCTAAAGAATCTGCTTTGTTTAGTGAAGGTCTTTTCTGTATCTCCTCTAATTTTCCTGGAATATCAACCGAGTTTGCTCAAGATCATTTTGTTCCTTGGAATTATGTTTATGCTACTGAAAAACATAACATGGTTCCAGCATGCACTTCTTGTAATTCCTCAAAACATGACAAGCTTGCAACTCGTAATTTTCTAGAAAAAATTATTCAGAGAAATAAAGAACTTGAACTCTCACCAGGATACTCCGAATCATTTATGAAAAGTCAATGGGAGAACTGTAGAATTAATTATCATGGAGAAAATGAACCATTATGGAAAAATGCTTGAGATGTGGAAAAAAGCACGATACTGAATGGCAGGAATGTCCTGAATGTATCCAAAAGTATTATCCTGAAACATAGATGTACAAAAAAACTCAATTCGCCCTATGATTCGTAACGTACTGAAAAATACTCTTTTTTAAAACCAACATGATTTTCTGAAATTTCATAATCCTCAGACCTTTTAGGCTCGGAAAAAGTACCAATCGACCGCACAGGTTAATAGATCGTAAATATCATAATTATTGAAGGTTAGAGATTCCCTGAAAGTGCACAAAAAACAGGCACATCTTGATCTTCTTTATTATTACAATAACCTACTCTTTTAGGCTCAAAATATCTTAGATTCTCTCTTGTGATTTGTAATATGTTGAGTTGTAATTCTGAAGCATTCACTCAGGTGATGTTTTATCATTTTGAAGATGGTGTGAGAACACCATTTTGCAAAGAAATAATGAGATTTTGTATTAATCACGCTAAAGAAATTTCAAGAGATGACTGTCATGTTAGGATTCAAGTGTTGAATTGAGGAAAATAGAGATTGGAGTTAAAGACAAGGAATACTATGATTTTTTGTCTGTCTGCATTGATGAGGAACTATCAGTAGAAGATAAACTCAAAAATATTATTCGATATCATGTGATCGTGTATCGGAATAGGAGAAAGGTTGGAATTCAAAGATCATTTTCATAAAAAATAATCTGATTAGAGACTTGATCGTCTATTTAGGTTAAGAAAAAAGATGCTAAGTATTAAACTAGATTACACATTTTTTATATTATTAGAACCTCCATCCTTTTAATATTGAGAAAAAATAAGGTTAACTCTGTCTCTTTTAGAAAACTTTCCTAGTCAATTTAGTCCTAGATCTATTCAA